>Ga0209361_1000026_pt1 | contig 195916 bp, 216 predicted proteins | sample SaaInlV_200m_DNA_3_FD_184657 | JGI IMG/M metagenome (GOLD analysis project Ga0209361, IMG submission 184657) | Marine microbial communities from expanding oxygen minimum zones in the Saanich Inlet - SI037_S4LV_200m_DNA (SPAdes) (version 2) | ecosystem: Environmental > Aquatic > Marine >... | reverse complement strand
CATTTCTGACACCATTTTTTTTCATAAATATACCCATTTAGCACTCTTAAAGTGCTAATTATTACACATTTACCCCAAACATCAATGAAAACTAACTAAAAAACCAACGCAAATTTTCCCTTAACCCCCTTTAGCAGGTGTATTTGGTACGATGGTGAAGAGCTCATTGGTGGATATAAAAGGCCTTGATATAGATAAGAATGTGTTGGTGGAGCTGACTTTTGATCCACCTTGGACCACTGATATGATGACTGAAGAAGTCAAAGCAGAGTTAGGTTTTTAGAAGTTTAAAAATTAGCTAAAGGTTCAAATGACTACTAAAGTTTTTTTAAATAGAGCTTCTTGGGTAATTTTAACTTTATTGCTTATTCCTGCTGGTGCTGTCATGGCATCTGAAAATGCAGTTCCTGGAGACTCGATGTATTCTACTAAGATAGTTTTAGAGGATGCTCTTTTGCTAGTAATGAAACCCTCAAACTCAGCCACTAGCGATATAGAGATGAAGTTTACTAAAAGGCGTTTGTTAGAGGTAGAACAAGTAGCTGACACTCCCTTTGTCATCAAAAGTTTAAAAAATTTGAATGAGCAAGTGACTGACACCACTACTTCTATTGGAAAGGTTAAAAACTTAGACAAGCAAGCTGAGCAAGTAGCTGAATATATTCAGACTCTACAAGAAACTCAGGCTAGCCTAGGTCAACAGCAGGTTGCTGCCGCCAATCAGGCGAATAACCCCACTAACCCTAACCCCACTAATCCCAATCCCACCAACAAAGTAGTTAATAATTATTACTATGAATCCAATTCTTATGTAGATGAAGCTGCCCAAGCTGAACTTCGAATACAATTTGAAGCAACTCAGGTAGAGATTGCAGCAGAGCTTGAAAGATTGAGACTAGTGGCTTTAGAAAATGAACGACTACAGCAACAACATCAAGCAGAAGCAGCAGCTCTTGAAGCAGAAAAGAAAAGACAAGCAGCAGATAAATTAGAGAAAAAACAACAAGAGGCAGCTCAAAAGGCGGCAGATGAAGCTCAGAGAGAGCAACAGCAGGCTTTAGAAGATCAAAAAAGAGCTGAGGAGCGTGCGCAACAAGAGGCACAGCAGCAACTGGAAGTACAGCAACAGCAAGATGCGCTTGATTCTCAACAGGATGATGAGGAGAATCAACATGATCGGGGAAATAGAGGCAGTAATAATAGAGATGATGACGATGATAATGATTAATTAAGGGTTTTGAATTTATGCACAGCATCTTACGTACCAGCTGCTTTTCTTTCATTATCACTCAAAAAAGACAGGGTCCGTAATATGAAAATATACATTGGCGCTGACCATCGTGGCTTTGAGCTCAAAGAGCATCTTAAGCTATGGTTAATTGAGGAAGAGTATGAGGTGGTTGATTGTGGTAATGAAAAATATGACCCTGAAGATGATTTTACTGATTTCTCCTTTGCTGCGGCAGAGAAGGTTCAGAGTGATCCAGAATCTAGGGGAATTGTGATCTGCGGTTCAGGTGTAGGAGTTAATATCTCTGCTAATAAGGTCAAAGGTATCAGGGCCTCAACTGGGATTAATGCTGATGAAGTCCGCCATGCTCGTCAACATGATGACTTGAATGTATTGGCTATTTCGTCAGAATATTCTGATTTTCAGCAGGCTAAAGAGATGATTATTATTTTTCTAACGACTCCATTTAAATCTGAGGAGCGATATTTGAGAAGACTTGATAAAATAAGGAAATATGAATCTTTATCCTAGCCTTTTAAATTTATCTATTGAAGAGTATCAACAACAACTAGATCTTGTTTTAAATAGTGGAGTTATAAAAGTAATTCAGGTAGATATTATAGATGGCCATTTCGCAGATAATCTAACAATCACCCCACTTGATTTGGTGGGTATAGATCATGATGAACTGGAAATAGATTTTCATTTGATGACAGAGGAGCCGATGGATTACGTGCGAGAGCTAGTTGAGATTAAAGATGGGCTGCCAATTAGAGCCATCATTGCTCAAGTTGAAAGAATGAGTTTTCAATTAGAGTATGTTCAAGAACTGAAGGCTCAGGGTTGGAAGGTGGGTCTTTCTTTGGACTTGCACACTCCTGTCTCAGCGATCGATGAAAACGTTTGGGATGAGTTAGACATTATTCAGTTGATGACGATCGAATCAGGATTTCAGGGTCAAAAATTTAATCAACATGCACTAGAAAAAATTATCGAGATTAAAAAATTAGCTAAAAAAGATGTTGAAATTATCGTTGATGGTGGAGTTAAAGCAGATCTAGCTGATCTCTTAACAGAGTATGGCGTTGGAGGAGTGGCTATGGGGAGTGGAATCTGGCGAGCTACTGAGCCCCTTGATGCTATTCATCAATACTCCCAGTTGATGAGCTAGGCTAAATCAGATTACACTAGAGTTAACATGAACTCTCAAATTAAGATTCCAGTTAAGATTCCTAAGCAACAAACTCATTGTAATATCAAGAAAGTAGCTATTTTTGGCAGTGCGGATGTAGATAAAGACCATCCTCTCTATCAGGAAGCTTTCAATGTAGCTCGTTACTTGGCTTATCACGATAAAGTAGTTATCGATGGGGGTGGTCCAGGAGTGATGGATGCGGCTACCGCTGGAGCTGAGTCTGCGGATGGCGAGACTATTGCTGTTACCTTCTACCCCAAGGACATGCCAGAGTTTGAAGGCCGTTATCATGAGAACAATGTCGATCAAGAAATAAAAACTGCTAATTATGTGGAGCGGATGTTTGGTTTAATAGATTTAGCTGATGCTTTTATAATTTTTGAAGGTGGCACTGGCACTTTGAGTGAGTGGGCCACCGTTTGGTTGTTAGCTCATTTATATTACGGCAATCACAAACCATTAATTTTATACGGGGAGTTCTGGCATGAAGTTATTAGCGTTATTGATAAGCATTTTTTTATTGGCGAAAAAGAAAGCCAAGTCTACAAAATCGTCAAAGACGAAAAAGAAATGATTCAAGCTCTTAATGAGTTTGAACAAGAACTCGAGGATAGATGCGGTCTTTCTCGATCTAAAGAAAAGAAAGATTAGTATGCATGATGTAATTAGTATCGGCTCATCTTTAGTTGATATTTTTGTGAGTTCGCAAAAATTTCATTTGAAAAAAGAAAACTCTGCGCTGTGGTTGTGCGAGAAATATGATGAAAAGGTCGAGGTAGATAGCTTCAAAGTCACCACTGGCGGCGGTGGCAGCAACACTGCAGTTGGCTTTTCTAGAATGGGTTTTAAGGTGGGAGTGGTATCTGAAATGGGCCAAGATTCTTGGTCAGAATTGATTCTAAATGATTTTAAAAATGAGCAAGTTGATGCATCACTACTGATATCAGAGCGTAAAGAAGAAACTGGTGGCAGCGTAATTCTATCAGCTCCAGATGGAGCCAGAACTATTATGGTTCATCGAGGAGCTGCCTCGATGTTGGATGCGAAAGATATTCCAGATCATGCACTTATCAACGCCAGGTGGATTCATCTATCTAGTATTTCTGGTCAACAGGCAGCCTTGCAAAAGATATTTGCTTTAATTAGCAATCATAAGAAACAGTTCTCTTGGAATCCAGGTCGAGCTGAGATCGAGCTGCTTAATTCTGGTAAGTTGAATCTAACAGGCCTGAATATAGCAGCCTTATTTGTTAATCAAAATGAATGGGAGAGCTTGGTTCCAGTTCAGGAGCAACTTCATCGTCAATGTGTTCAAGTTATAGTTACTAATAGTGATAAAGGTGGAGTAGTTTATCAATCTGGAAAGATTGCCCACCAATATGAAGGAGAAAAAGTAGTTGCTGCCGATGGGACAGGCGCTGGCGACAGTTTTGCAGTGGGTTATATTTCAGCTATTTTGAATGGAGCTAGCATTAGCCAACAGGCTAACTGGGGCAAGAAAAATGCTGCCAGTGTGGTCCAAAAAGTTGGTGGTAAAGATGGATTATTGACTAAAGAAGAGTTAAAGAAAGTTGTATAATAAAAGTTGTCCTGCCCTATGACAGATTATAATAAAATCCTCCAGCAAGAGATTCAAGATCTTAAAGATCAAGTTTCTAAGTCTGCGATGCCACCTGAAATGAATCACAAGGTCTCTAAAGATATTGTATCTTTGGAGAGATCGGTGGAGCTAGGTAGTTATGATGAAAAATACGAAAAAGTTAGTAAATACATCGAGTGGGTGCTCAAAATTCCTTGGCAAAAAACTACTAAAGACAGATTAGATATCAAGAAAACTAAAGAAATTTTTGATAAACATCATTACGGGATGGATGACGTTAAAGATCGTTTTTTAGAGTACGTTTCAGTTTTAAATTTACGCAGCAAACAAGCTGCGGATGGTGAGTTTAAAGCGCCAATTTTATTGCTAGTTGGTCTAGTCGGTACTGGTAAAACCACCTTTGCCTTTTCATTGGCAGAAGCTTTAGAGAGAAAGATTGTCCGAATTCCTTTTGGTGGCATGGGCAGCTCCAAAGAACTCAGGGGCAATTCAAGGTTAATTCTAGGCTCAGAGCCAGGGCGAGTTATTAGGGGTGTGGCTGAGTCTGGAGTCAGAAATCCGGTTATCTTGCTTGATGAAATTGATCGTGTGGCAAAAGAAGCTAATTCGGATATCATGGGTGTTTTAATTGAGTTACTAGATCCGGCTCAGAACAATCAATTCGTTGACAACTTTATTGATTATCCAATTGATCTGTCTCAGGCAATTTTTATCGCTACTTGTAACAATACTCGTGGGATTGCTACCGCTGTGTTGGATCGTATGGAAAAAATTTCCATGCCTTCCTATACAGATGATGAAAAGATCATGATCGGTAAAAAATATATTATGCCGCAGCTTTTAGAAGAGGCGGGCTTATTAGAAGGTCAATTTGTTATATTAGATGAAGTTTGGCCAAAGATGGTTAGACCATTGGGGTTTGATGCTGGTATCAGAACTCTGCAGCGTAACCTCAAGGGTGCTGTCCGTAAGGCAGCCCGAATTATGGTAGAACGAGGTTATAAAGAGGTCATCATTGCTCCAGAAAATGTGAAGATCTTCTTACCTCAGTACTGATCTGTTAAGATACGTATATAAATATTTTGTATAGTTATTGATAATGGCTAGTTAGAAAGGCTCATTTATGTCTCAGTTAGAAATAATTCCCCTAGGCGGAATGGGTAAGGTTACCCAGAACATGTATTTGTACATCTATGAAGAAGAGATTCTGATTGTAGACTGTGGAATTGGGTTTCCAGATCACTACATGCCGGGAGTAGATATTCTAATTCCAGATATCTTTTATTTGCAACAGTTACTAGAACAAGGTAAGAAAATTGTAGGGCTGTTGCTGACTCATGGTCATGATGATCATATTGCGGCTACCCCATATATTTTGCCAGAATTACCCGATGACTTTCCTATTTTTGCTTCATCACTGACAGCTGGTTTTGCTAAACAACGAATGGGCGATAGAAAAGTTAAACGAGATGTGACTGTAGTCAGAGATAATCAGCCTTTCCAGGTTGGTCAGTACTTCACCCTGACTCCTTATGCGATGACTCACTCAGTTCCAGATACTAAGCATTTTACTATTGATACTCCAGAAGGAGTTATTTATCACGGGACAGACTTTAAGCTTGATAAAAATCCAGTAGATGGGGTAGTTCCAGACTATGATTTACTTAGAAAAGTAGGTGAAAAAGGTGTGCTCTGTATGCTGGTCGACTGTTTACGAGTTGAACGCTCGGAGTGGTCTCCATCTGAGTCTACTACTGGTCCAGCAATTGAAGAAACCATGAGAGATACACAGGGTAAGTTTGTTATTACTTTGATGAGCTCTCATATTCATCGTATCCAACAGACTATTACTGCAGCCAAAGAACATGGTCGAAAAGTGGTCTTTATTGGTCGAAGTGTGGAACAGAATGTTGAAATTGCTCTAGCCTTAGGCAAGCTCGAAATTCCTAAGGAGATGTTGATTGATAAACGAGATATGGATGATTATTCAGATGATAAGTTATGCGTAATCATTGCTGGTAGCCAAGGACAAGAGGGCTCATCGATGATGAGAGCTATCTTTGGAGAACATCGATCAGTGAGGATTAATCCACAAGATAAAGTAGTTTTCTCTGCTCATGCTATCCCCGGAAATGAGCTTAACTACTACGGAGCTATTGATGAGCTAGCTAGTAATAATGTCGAGGTAATTTACCCTGATATTAAACCTAATCTGCATCAATCTGGTCATGCTGGAGCAGCTGAGCAGAAAGAACTAGTTTCTATAATTAATCCACAGTATGTGATGCCAATTGGTGGTCAGGATCGTCATCGAGTCTTATTTAAGAAAGCAGTCGCTCAACCATTGGGAATAAAGGACAATCGAGTTTTACTACCTAAAGACGGGGAAGTCATTTCATTTTCTCATGAAAAGTTTAGTATTAATAAAAAGTTTGATATCAAGCCAAAGATGGTCGATGGTAAAGGTATCGGAGATGTGGGTCCAGTCGTTTTAGCTGATCGCAGAGCTCTGAGTGAAGCCGGGATTATCGTGCTAGTTATGCCTCGATTTAAGGGGAGTTTTGATTTAAAGAAGATGTTGATTGTTTCTAGAGGCTTTGTATTTATGAAGGAAGCAGAAGATGTTATTCAATTTATCAAAGAAGAAACTGCAAAAATCGTGAGTGGTAAGAGCAATACTTCTGATGCAAAACTGAAGCAAGCGATTGAAAGAAAATTAAGTCGTAAACTATATAAGATTATTCAACGAGAGCCTTTAATAGTACCAGTTATATACGAAGCCAGATAATTCAGGTTATACTCTAGGTCATGGCAAGGAAACGCAAATACAAAAAACGAAGAAGTAAGAAACCAGTGGTTTTGAAGATTAGAAAAGAAACCACTCATACTGTATCTGGAGTGGTCTTAATCATTTTTGGTTTATTAGTAGCGGTTTCATTTACTGGTCAAGGTGAGTTGTTAGCTCGAGTGAATCAATTTTTAATTGATCGCTTGGGGTTGAGCATGTTGTTCCTCCCATTTGTGTTTATTTCTTCCGGATTAGTCATGTTTCAGAGTAAATGGAAGTGGTCTAAGCCCCACGTCTTACTAGGAGTAATCTTGTTAATGTTGGGTAGCATTGGTGCTTTGAAAACTGGTGATATCGGCCAAAATACTTTTACTAACCTAGCAAAACTTCTCTCTACTTCAGGAGCTTATGTAGTATTTTTCGGGGTGTTGTTAATTGGGATGCTGATCATGCTCCAGCTTTCATTTATTGAGATTTTAGATGGGTTAACCAAATACAAGGAAAATAGGAAGAAGAAGCAGGAAGAAAAAGTTACTAAAAAAGTTGAGAAAGAAATTGATAAGGCTAAGGGATTCCAGTTGCCAAAATTAGATTTTGCTTTTGGTAAAAAAGCTGACATTAAAATTAATCAGAGTGACAAAAAAGCAGATCCTGCCACGGAGGAAGAGCCTGCAGACCAAACTGGAACCGCAGTGGTTGGCGAAGCTCCTGCTGTGGCCCCAGCAGATAAAGATCACCCAGAAGGTTTGTCTGATGCTACAGTTAACACTCGCCAAATTATTTGGGAGTATCCACCACTATCTCTTCTGTCCTCTTCTAGAGGAGGTGAAGCTGATAGAGGTGATGTCAAAGAAAACGCTCAAGTTATTGAAAATTCTCTAGAATCATTTGGAATTAAAGCAAAGGTGGCAGAGGTTAACTATGGTCCTTCGGTAACTCAGTATGCACTAGATATTTCTAAGGGGACTAAGCTGAGTCGAATTACTAATCTTTCGACAGATTTGGCACTAGCTTTAGCAGCTCCGACTGGGCAGATTCGAATTGAAGCTCCAATTCCAGGTCGATCTTTAGTTGGAATTGAAGTTCCTAACCATGCGGCTGAGTATGTCACACTCAAGACGATGCTTTCAGCTCCACAAATGAAAAAGCATAAGAGCAAATTAGCTTGGGCGATGGGTATTAATGTTAGCGGTAAACCTTTGATTTCTGATGTCTCAACCATGCCTCATGTGCTCGTTGCTGGAGCTACTGGTTCTGGTAAATCGGTGGGAATAAATAGTTTCTTGTGCTCTGTCTTGTTTAGAGCTAGTCCAGCTGAGGTGAAATTTATTTTGGTGGATCCAAAGCGCGTTGAGCTAACTGGTTACAACGGTATTCCTCATTTATTGACACCAGTTATTGTTGATCCAAAGAAGGTGGTTTCAGCTCTGAAGTGGGCAGTGGTAGAGATGGAAAATCGTTACAAGAAGTTGGCAGAAGTCGGGGTGAAGAATATCGCTGGTTATAATGAACTAGCTGGTTTTGCTGCTATGCCTAGTATTGTGATTGTGATTGATGAGTTAGCTGATGTAATGCTCTTCTCACCATCGGAAGTAGAAGAATCCATTACTCGAATTGCTCAGATGGCCCGAGCAGTGGGGATTCACTTAGTGCTTTCTACTCAGAGACCATCGGTTGATATTATCACTGGCTTAATTAAAGCTAATGTTCCTTCTAGAGTGGCTTTTAATGTCTCCTCAATGACTGATTCACGAGTTATTTTAGATCAGCCAGGTGCAGAGAAACTATTAGGTAAAGGTGACATGTTATTTATTCCTCCTTCTCAGTCTAAACCAATGCGTGTCCAGGGTACTTATGTGAATGATAAAGAGATTAAGCAGCTAATTGATTTCTTGAAGTCACAAGGTCAACAACCAGATTATGAGGAAGAAATTATTAGTAAATATAAATCATCAGCGGTGGTGGGTGGCTCGGTGGGAATGGGGAATAAAGACAATGATCCACTCTTCACTGATGCCGTAAAGTTATTCGCTCAATATGACAAAGCTAGCTCTTCATTGATCCAAAGAAGATTGTCTGTCGGTTATGCACGGGCAGCTAGAATTTTGGACCAGCTTCATGATGCTGGGTTGGTGGGTGCTCATGAAGGTAGTAAGCCTAGAGAAGTAAATATGGAAGCAATCAAAGCTTATCTGAGTCAGCCTGAACAGGCTGAAAACTGATTTTTAGTCTCAGTAGTTAGTACTTCCCGGATTAATCTAATCAAAGACCTAGTTTGCCACTCTAAGAATGGAGTGTATGTGTCGATGTGATTGCTAATGAGTAAATCTGCAGTTTGTGGGGCCTTATCTAGTTCCCAGAGAGTTCGGCTCATTCGAGCATCATAGTCTTGTCTTTGTCCTGTCAGCCAGTCATTAGCATATTTGTTGTATCTCATATGAGGCATGACAAATACTTTGAGAATGAATGGTTTGTTTACGACGTCTTGCTCAATGAATTTGGCTACTTTTGGCCAGGCAGTCATCTCGACATGAGTAGCGATGATTGGCTCGGGGCGTGCCAGGGCATCGGTCAGACTGACTTTAGGTAGACCGTAGAGTCTACTTCCTTGAGGAACCCATTCTAAAAGCTCGTTATTATCAATAGCTTTTTTAAAGTTGGGGGTGGAGTCATAAAAATAGTAGTCGACGGCGTGCTGTTCTCCTTCGCGAGGTTGTCTGGAAGTAGCAGTGATGATCTTGAAGATTGAGCTGGGAAATACTTGGGTGATTTTTTCACGAATAGCGTCTTTGCCACCACCAGCTACTCCGGAAAGTAGCAATAGGACTTTGGAGTGTTTTCCTTTATGATCTCGGATTTTTCGTTTGATATTTGGAGTATGCCAGATGCCAAATCTATCTCTGTCTCGAGAAAATTTATTATATTCAGGGAAAAATTGACTGAGTTTATCTGGACAAAGAAATGGGTTTAGTTGGGAGAGCTGCTGCTTAAGATCATTTTCGTTAGGGAGTGATACGGAAACAGCCATAAAGTATCTTAGCAGAAAAATGTGGAGATGGCGGGTAGTGAACCCGCGTCCGCAACTGAACAATAACACCACCTACAGACTTAGTTTATCTTTCATATTAAGTAAAACGTGAATAAACAAACGGATTTTACTTAAGGCTTGTCATAAATCTTAGATGAATCATGGCAAGCAATAATTCATTGTCACACTAACTAAGGTTTCACCCATGAGTCAACGCTAGTGAAATTAGGCTCATGAATGTCAGTTTAAGCGACTAAGTAATTAGCGTTTAAAGCTGAAGTTGCTCCGAAGCCTGCGGTTTCGAGAATGAAATCTCTTGCACCTGTGACAGCGTCTGCAACTTGACTGCGAGTTTTATTTGCAGTTATGTTTTAACCTTGTTTAACGTCTTTAGGTCAAAGACGGTCTGCAGATGTTAATGAGCATATTACGTCGAATCAATACATCCCCGTAATGTCCTATATTATAACACTTGGATTGACAACTCACCAGGTTAATGAGCATAATGGATGTATATGACGAAGCATAAAAATGGTTTTAGTTTATTAGAGCTCTTAGTAGTTATTTCTATCATTGGTATTTTAGTTGCAATTAGCGCCGTTGCATTTACGACTGCACAAAAAAGAGGTCGTGATGCTCGTCGTCGAGGTGATCTGAAAGCCTGGCAAGATGCTCTAGAGCAGACCTACTCCGAATATACTGACTATCAAGGAGCCGGAACAAGCGGAGCTTGTGAAGATGCCGTCACTGATCATATGAATGGCGTCACTCCCTCAGATCCAAAAGGTGGCTCTTACGCTTATGCTCCAGTTTGTACTGCAGATACTTACTGTCTTTGTGCTTTGCTAGAGCAAGGAAGTGGTGGTAATAGTGACAGCGATGATTGCACTGCCTTTGATGACTCTGGAGACGAAGAATATTATTGTCTAGAGAATTTACAGTAGTTCTAATTCCCGTGAGCCATAATTAAGCCGTAAATTTTTTTAATACCAGCTTGTTTTAAAACTAGCGCACACTCATTTAGGGTTGTACCAGTAGTAGTGACGTCATCAACAATCATCACTGATTCTAAATTTAATATTTTCTGATTAAGAGCAAAAGTATTTTTAAGATGCGAGAGACGTTTGTTTTTATTACTAATTTTTGCTTGCGGTGAAGAATTCTTAGTTCTTTTTAGTAACTTCATAAAAGGAGTTTGAGTAAGCACACTCAGCTCTAAAGCAATCTCCGCAGCTTGATTAAAACCACGTTGGCGTTGTTTTTGATGATGGAGTGGGACTGCAGTAATTACATCTACTTGAGGAAAATCAGTAGAATAATAAGTAATTCTGGCTAGAGTTTGGCCAATATCTTTGATGCTTTTGTATTTGAGAGTAGTAATGAGTTTTTTAACAATGTCTTCATACTGGGCGACGACAATTATTTTATTTAACTGACAGTCTTCGATTTCGGGATTAACCTCCAATGGATAAAAGTTTATTTTTTCGTAGCATTTTTCACAAATATAAGTATCAAATTTATTACAGCCAATACAAAACTTAGGAAAAATAAGATCTAAAATAAAGTTCAGCACCCTACGATTATCAATCATAAAGTTTACTGGAACTGTATTGTTTTATCGTTTGGCGTAGAGTAGCATAGGCATAGCGTTATTAAGCAATTAAGGAGATGATTATGCAAGGTTTTTATACCCACATTGAAGAAGATACACTAGAGAACAATTTCTTTAGAAAAGTGCTTTTCACTGGCCCTAAGAGCCAATTAGTTTTGATGGCTCTTCAGTCAAATGAAGATATTGGAAGTGAAGTTCATCCAGACAATGATCAATTTTTTAGATTTGAGGCTGGTGAAGGTAAAGTAGTTATTGATGGACAAGAGTACATTGTCAAAGACGGTGACTCAGTAGTTATTCCAGCTGGAGCTGAACACAATGTGATTAACACTTCAGAGACAGAAATGTTGAAGATGTACACCATCTACTCTCCAGCTCACCATGCTGATGGAACTATTCATAAAACTAGGGCTGAGGCAATGGCTGCAGAGGAAGAAGAGCATCATAATCACTAAGATTAGCTAGGCATTTTTTGACTAACAGATAGCCGTAGCCAAACACTAGGTCGCCAATTAGGGTTTGTTTATAAAAAGGGACTGCTAGTAAGTAGCAAGTAGTTAATCCTGTTATTGTATGTGGATACCAATACCACCACACTCCAAAATTTGAGATGAGGAAAAAAGAGAATGAAGCGAGGGGCAGTAGAGTTAGTTTGAGGCGAGTACTTCTAGCTAATCTACCTAGTAATGGGTACATGGCAAACCCTAAGTATGTCACCCAAAATCCAGGATAGAAACCACCTACTAGCCAGTCAAATATAATAATGGTGGCAAAAAATAGCCATTTGTTTTTACCAAAAAATCCAAAGCTTCCCAATGGACTAATATTAGCTGGTAAATATCCCAGTCTAGAAACAAAAGCTGCGACTGCAATGATGGTGGATTTAGAGTTCTTCTTGATTGATTTCTTCATAAATAAACTTAATGATGTCGCCACTTTCTAGAATAGTTTGGCTAACTCCTTGTTGGGCATATTCATCATTTACATAAAAAGCCCAGTAGGACTCATTATTACTCTCAACGTCATCAATGCCAGTTACAAATACGCCAGCGTCACCATAGTCTTTAGTTTTAATTTCTGCATTGGCCTCTAAAAGCTCGAGTGCAGTCTGGCCATTTTCACTAGCGGTTAAGATCAGTTGAGTATTGATTTCTTCTTGAACATATTCAGTTTCTGTAGGAGCTGGGCTAGGTTCTACCACTAAAGAATTTTCTAGGCTTTGCTGCTGGTAAAGATAAAATCCTGCAGTTAAGGCTAGTAAAAAGAAAATAATTTTTTTCATCTGAACTTTCTGATTGCTTTTTTAATGTTAGTTTTGGCTGACCACTGATCTACTAAGCTCTTTTTTTCTAGTTGAGATAGGTGAGCATGATACGGCATAGACTCTTTATCTTGGTAAAAGATTCCTAGCGGTACTTTTTCCGTTTCTTGGGCTTTAGTGATAGCTGCCATCTTATTACTAGCATCATGCTTTTCTGCAGCTAAATCATAAATTCTTTCTGCAAAAAAAGGATGATTTTCTTTTTTATTAAATGTAGGACAGAGCTGAATAACATCTACTAATGAAAAGCCAGGATGAGAGACACCCGCTTTAATTAATTGAATCAGCTCTAAAAATTTAGTGCTGTATCCTCTAGCCACGAAGCTAGCTTCTGCCACTAAAGCACTAGCAATTGGGTTGAAAGGCTTTTCAACTAGTCCAGTGGGAGTAGATTTAGTCTTAGTGCCTTTTTTAGTAGTAGGCGAGCTTTGACCAGTAGTTAAACTATAACGACTATTATTATGAATGATTGCAGTTACATCGTGATTACCTCTAGCAAGAGAGATAAAATGATTTAGACCTTCACCGTAAAAGTCACCATCACCAGCAATGATAATTATTTTTAGTTTATGATTGGCTAGCTTGGCGCCAATGGCACTGGGTAGAGCCCGACCGTGTAAACCATGAAAACCATAGGCTCGGTTAAAATCGGCCATGTTGCCACTACAGCCAATTCCATAGAAAATAACAGTATTGGCTTCTTCTAGCTCCAGCTCCACCAGTGCTTTTTGGAGAGCATTGAGAATCATGAAGTCACCACAACCAGGGCACCAAGTCGGAGTGATGGGAGACTTGATAGATTTATTAGTGATGCAAGACATATTTTTATTTACTATTCTTTTCTAACCAACTTTGTAAATCTTCTGCATAAAAAGGTCGGCCATCGTAACGATGAATTCTATCTGTAAAAACGACCTCAGTTTCTTGGCTGATTAATCGCTCTCCTTGACCAGATTGATTGCCTTCGACCATGACTAGTTTTTTAGCTAGCTTGGCCAATCTAGTAAATTCTTTTTTAGGGAAAGGCCACATGGTGGGCAGATGGATCGCATTTACCGTTTTCTTTTTGCTTAATGATTGCTGGTGGATGAGCTGGGAAACAACATTGATGGTTGAGCCCCAACAAACAAAAGTAGTCTCAGCTTCTTTAGGACCGACTAAGTAAGGCTGAGCTATTTCTTTTGCAATGCTATCCATCTTGCGAGTTCTTTTATCTACTTGAGCAATGGTGGGAGTGATCTCTTCAGTGCCAAAACCAAACTCGTCATGTTCATAAGAATTAGTAAGTTGTAAGCCATACTTTTGTCCGGGAATACTGCGTGGAGAAACTCCAGTTTTAGTTGCCTTATAGCGACGAAATGAACTGTCTTTAGGGGCAGACTTAATCATGTTTTGGCGAGGATGATTATGCTTCAGCTCTGGCTGAGTCATGGTTTGGTGAGACTCTAAAATAAATTTATCACTCAAAATAAAAACTGGAATTTGGTATTTTTCTGCTAAGTAGAAGGCTTTAATAGTCAGTTCAAAGTGTTCTGCTACTGTGCCGGGAGTGAAGACCACTCGTTGTAAATCACCATGGCCAGCAGTCAGCACAAAGCTTAAGTCAGCTTGCTCTGTCCAGGTGGGTAGGCCAGTGGCGGGCCCTTTTCGTTGCGCTTCTAAGATTACTAGCGGTATCTCAGCCATGCTAGCAAAAGAAACACTCTCTGCCATGAGAGCAAAACCACCCCCTGAGCTGCCAGTCATAGCTCTCACACCTGCGAAAGAAGCTCCTAGTGCATGGTTAATAGCTCCTATCTCGTCTTCAGAATGCTTGACTATCAGTGGGTAATTTTCTTGTTGTGAAGCTAAATAATGCAATAAAGCTGTGGCTGGAGTCATTGGGTAGGCGCTGTAGAATTGAACTCCGGCTGCAATCGCAGCTAAGCCAACGGCTTCATTTCCAGTGAGTAAAATCTGATCATCTTCTACCTGTGGAGTTTGTTTTAGAGGTTGACCAAGTTTTTTAGCAAAGGCAAAGCCAGCTTTGAAAGCTAGTAAGTCATCTTTAATAATTTTTTCACCTTTACCAGCAAATTCATCTCTAATTATTTTTCTAACAATTTTCAGATTAAAGCCTAAAAAATAAGCCGATGCTCCTAAGACGGCAATATTGGCAGCATTAAAGGAACCAGTTTTTTCTTTAGTCAGAGAGCGAAAGGGAATTTCTACAATATTCTTAGTAAGATGGCTATACTCTTTCTTGTCTAGAGGTCCGGCATCGGAGTTATAAATGATCAAGGTTTTTGAAGTGATCTCATCTTGATGCTCTTTAAAGCCATTTTTGTTGAAAGTTACCAGAATATCCAAGTCTTTTTTTTGGCAACTCGCTTGTTTACTGCTAGCAAAAACTTGTCCAGTTTGGTGGCCACCTTTGATGAGAGATGGGTACTCGAGGTAATTGAAAGCTTGCAAGCCATGACGCTTGCAGATCTTAGCCATCATTTTAGAAATAACCATTACTCCTTCACCAGCTTGGCCGGCGATTTTCCAGTTAAGAGTAAAAGTAGTTTTCATGTTAGTTTGTTCACTAATTCTACTACATAATCTAGTCCCTGATCTTTTAAAATGACTACATCATAAAGTTGTTGATATTTATCCAAAAACTGACTTTCATGACTATTTAGAAATCCGATTTTTATGATGAGATCGTGTTGATTGTCATTGATCATAAAAGGATCATGGGTGGAGTCTCCCAAAAGAATGATATTTTTCTGAGCAATCATCTGCTGCTGCTCATCTTTTATCACCGCCTCTGTTTTATTAAGAGAGTGAATGATGGGTTTTTGATAGTCAATAATTTCATCCAATTTATTATAGATAAGAAAATTAGAAACTAGTTTGATATTACTAGAATTTAATTGACGATAATTGAGGTAATGTTGAATAACATCACCTATTCCAGCTGAAAAAATTAGTAAAGGTATTTTTTTTGATTCTAGGTTGTTCAATAGATCAACGCATCCATCTCTAAGAGGCAATTCATGTTCTTCGATTGTCCGGTGAATGAGTTGTTTATTAACGGCTTGCTGAATGTAAACATCAAATACGCTTATCCACCACTCCTCCATGAGATTAGCTTTAGTTACATCATCTAGATTAGGATCGATTTCTTTGGCTCTATACTTATGGTAATAGTCTTTTAGTTGTTTAATGCTAGAGTCAGAGATTGTTTTTGTTCTCTGCAGCAAACTAGCACTAGTGGACGTATCTAGGCCATTTTGAAAAGCATAGGTGAGGGTGCGATCAAAGTCTGAGACAATGCCGATTGACTGAGGGCCAGCTTGTTGAAGACGATTAGTTTTAAAATCTAATTTTTTTTGATTAGAAACAATGACGTGATTACTCATATTGGTTTAAGAGGAAATGATATCAGAAATAATCTCAAAATAGCTATGGTTATTATTTTTGTGTAGTTGATAAAACCAGTACTCAAAACCCCAGAATAAAATAGTCGAAACTGGGAGGCGACTGACTTGTTGGTAGGAGGATTTAATTTTTTCTGGAGAGATGCTTTTGGGATTCTTAGCTAAGTAGTCATGCTTATTTGCTTCCCATGGCTCTGCTTGAAGCTCCATAATCCAGAATTCTTGAGTGTTTTTAGTCAATAGCTTTTTTATTTTTTGCTGGCTATCAAGTGGTCCCATATAGAATGATTTTCCCAATATTTTTCCAACAAATTGTTGGTAATAAAGGTCGAGGCCAACTATATCTGATGATTTTGTTAGCTGAGGCAATAAGTTTCTTCTTGATAGTTCATTGGCCCACAAGCTAGTGATTACTCTTCTGTTGTGCCCCAGGGCACCTTCTCTGGCTTTACCATTCACCTTGTCTAGTTTTTTAACTTCAGAAATTTCTTTGGTTAAGAATGAAAGAGGAATTACTAAGTTATCAGGACCAGATGGATCAAGAGCCTCATTTTCTATTTGGTAATACTTGATACAAGATAAATGTTTAAACTTTTTAATAGTTTTTTTAGTAAAGTTTAATATTTTTTCTTGAGTTTGTTTGTGATTGGGATCTTTTTTTTCTATCCAGTCAGGCCAGTAGAATTCTGGATAGCGGGGAGCTTTGACTCCAAGAGTCAGAACCACCCCTTGTTGATTTTTTTGACAAGTATTTAATATTTTTTCTAGCTGAGACCAGTCGTATTCACCTTCGATTTTCTCAATCTCATCCCAGTAGGCACAGATTCTTAGATAGTCAAAATTTAACTCGATAGCTTTATCTAAAGCTTTGGAAACGGGACATGATAAATGCTGAAGTTGTCTGTGACTAAAAGTAGTGCCGAATTTCATTAACAAATTATACTACTTCATTCTCGACAATTAGTGGAGGTGTGTGTACCAACTTAGAGCCTATTATTCGAATTTTAATGTATCTAATATTTGACTAAAGTCGACTACAGTTAGTTGATCAGAAAGTTCCATTGCAATTACTATTCCTGGATACTTTGGATTGCTTGTATTTATTAGTGCTCCAACATATTTGTCTGGCAACAATTGCCCTGGATTATCAATACTTTCTCCAGTTATAAACAAATATTTTAATCCATTAGAAGTTGCAACTTCTTTTGGGCTATTTGTAGTGAGTGGTCGCTCTCCCTCTGAATTATCAAGCCCTAAAAAATATTGCCCATCTTTTATGTGATATCCAGATATGTCAGTAAAACTACCGCCTCTTCCTGCTGTAAAATCAGAAGAAACACTATTTATTGTTAAATACTTGCCAGAACAAATTCCAACCCCACCGGCTTTAACAGATTTTACTAACCATGATGTGCTCGGCAATAAGTGAAAACAAATATTGTTGCCCGTATCGCTTGGAAGAGTTATCGTTTCCCAATTACCTTTTTTTAATAGCTTAACCGGCAATTGAAAAGTCAAACTAAGCTCTTTTATTTGAAATAGTGGTGAATCTACGGCTGGAGAAGCTGATGGTGTGAGTGTTGGCTTAGGAATTATCCTAGTTGATTCCGTGTAATTTGAAGAAGTTTGTAAACTACTTAATTGCTGTTTGAGTAATTGAGTTTGGAGATAAAAGTAAAATAGACCAAAAAGGGAAAATATGGAAATAAAAACTAAAAAAATAGTGGCTAATTTAGATGACTTTGGCTCGAAAACAGAAGCTGGAGAACTCATCGATTGAGAAGAAATTGGTGGAACCTGATTGGGTTGCTCTGTTGGCTGGTTGGGTTCCATAAAAATATTATCTCAAATACCAGATAATTACACAATGGTTATTTAAAATTAGGTTCTATAGTCCCTGCATGGCGGAGGTGGAGGGATTCGAACCCACGGAGTCATAAGACTCACGCTTTCCAAGCGTGTGCAATTGGCCACTATGCGACACCTCCTGGTATGTGGTCGTACCTGGACTCGAACCAGGGACCTCACGAATGTGAATCGTGTGCTCTAGCCAGCTGAGCTATACGACCTCAGGTGTTTAATTATAACATCTGAGCTAGTGATAAATTCAGTTAAATCACCAATTTTTTTAATGATCAGTTCTTGATATCTTTCTCGGTTTAGCTCATCATTTTCAGCATAAGCAGCTAGTTGGTCTAGTTTTAGATAAGCATATTTAGTAGTTATTTCTCCAGACTCATACAAGGTTTTAAGTAAATCTCTTAGGAGGGTAAATTTATTAGTTATTTCTATTAACTGACTTTTACTTTGAGAATCATAGTTTAGCTCAAAAATTTTGTTGCCAATAACTTCTTGCGTCAATATTGTGACTTCACCTTCAGTGTCATAAGTATAGATTTCAATTATTCCGCCCTCAGTTTTTAGTAGATACTTTTCATTTTCTGGTTTGGCTAAGCTTTGAATTATTTTAATTTTTGTTTGTTCTTCAGCTTCATTGCTTTTAACATATTCTTGGTAGATTTTTAATTTAGCTGGTATTTGACCACTTTCATCAATTAAAGAGATTTTTGTTTCTGGGTCATGGACAATTAGTAGATAACTCAAGTCAGTATAACTAGGTTTAAATGAGCGAATTGACTGTAGGTCAGCCTCGTGTTGGCTTAGCAGATCTCGTTGGTAAGCTGGGTCTTTAATGAGCAAATCTGTTTTTGAGGCATCATAGCCATTACCAACTAAGAAATGCCCTGGTATTTGTAAAACTACTGGCTGATTTTTATCAATCTCATCAACTGCATTTTTAATTTCTCCTTCTAGCCACTCGTATTCTAGAGTAGGTGTTTTCAGTACTTCGCTTATTGTTTTAGTTAAACGAGTCACCGCCAGCCAGTTGATTAACCCTCCACCAATAAAACCATCATCTTGATCCTGCAGCCAAGCGTTTAAACTGGCTGGGTTCAGTTTTTGATCGTTGGGGAGTTGATTAATGCTATGGTAGTCCAGAATCATCGTCATCGCAGTCAGAGCACAACCCCAACGGGCAATGGATGGTGACTTCGACCAATCATTTGCATGATCATACTCATGATTTTTCCACTTAGGATCATGTTGTTTATAGAGTGGGACACTAAGTTTTTTTTCACCATCTTGATCTAAAGATTTAACAATTAAGTTATCAAACCAGGAGCTTGATTGGAAAATATTGCCACTGCTGGCTCGAAAACCCACTGTTTTATTTCTTATTAAGAAAGGAGGTCTGTCTAGAGTTTGTAAAATTTGCTGGTCATTTATCCAGACTGTAATTAGGTCATTGATGACACTAATTCTAAAATCATAGTTTTGATCAGCTTCAAATTGATAATATCCCCAGTTGTTGTACAAAGATTCAGCTTTTCCAGCAATTACTTTTTCCAACAATATCTTATCGTCTAAAATATGTAGCCCATACCAGTTATCCACGTCTTGCCATTTTATCAAGACATTGCGATCCATATGAGTAGATATTGGAAAGTACCACTCAAACTCAAACTCATAGTTATTGACCTCAGATAAATCTAGGTTTTGGGGAATTATTTCGGTGATACAAGCACCGCTGTTAATATTAATGCCGAGTTTTCCATCAGTGACTTCCCATTCTGCTGGATATCCGCCATTAAAGCACGGTTTTTCAGGGTGATGGTGCTGGCTGTTTCGCACTACAGCCCAACTCTCCAAATTATCAACAATAAATTCATCTGTAAATAAAACCTCACTAGCCTGGATTGGTTTAGCCAGTAAAAATAGGAAAACGCAGAGCGTAAGTGATATCATGCCAGTAAGGATAAAACTTAATGCCTACCACAGCCGTAATAAAAACTAAGCCCGTAAAAATTTTACAGATAACTCCTTTTTATGAGCCACGCTTAGGTGGCGTTGAAACTCATGTAAATCAGGTGAGTAAAGAACTAATTAAACAAGGTCATCAGGTTTCAGTTTTAACTCAGCTCCACGACAGCAGCTTGCCTGCTCAAGAAACTATTAATAGGGTTGAGGTGAATAGGATTGATTTGGGGAAAAATTATGATCTTAAATTAATAGAAAAATTAACAGTTTGGCAGCAGGTGGCTAAACATTCACAACTTTTACTTAAAGCAGACATAATTCATGTTCATGATGTTTATTGGTGGCTATTGCCGCTTTTACCTCTGTTTTGGTCGAAAATTTACCTGACTTTTCATGGTTGGGAGGGACAGTTCCCTGTGCCTTTCAAAAATAAGTTAGCCCGGTGGTGTTGGAGCAAGCTGGCTCTAAAGACGATTCATGTGGGTGACTACATCCAAGAATTTTATTGGGACAAGCCTGATTTAGTTATCTATGGGGGAGTTATAAATGATCAGCTTAAAGCTAAGAAGATAGGAAAAAAAATACATATCGTTTTTGTGGGTCGGTTGGAAGCAGAGAATGATTTAGAAAAGTATTTGACTTTGGCTAAAAAATTAAAATCAATTTTAGATATTAAAATAACTTGGGTAGGCGATGGTTTTTACCGAGAAGAATGTGAGCGGTATGGGCAAGTCACGGGGATGGTTACAGATTTAACTAAATATATCTCAAAAGCAGACCTAGTTTGGTCTGCCTCCTACCTGTCTATTTTAGAAGCTCAAGCTCAGGGAAAAATAGTTTGCGCACTCTATTCACAACAGTTAAAAGAGCGATACTTAAAGTCATATCCAGGCTCTACTTACATGCTAGTCTCAACTAGTGAAGAACAGCTAAAAAAACAAATTCTTGAGCTCCTAGACAATACTCTGGTTTTAGATAAGTATTCGCGTCAAGCCCGTCTTTGGGCCCAGCAGCAAACTTGGAAGAAAATTGCAGATCAGTATCAACAGCTGTGGGAGCTTAAATGAATATTTCAGTGATAGTGACAGTATTAAATGAAGTCGAAACAATTGCAGCTTTACTATTAGGTTTGACTTCGCAAACATATCAGCCTGCTGAAGTTATTATTATTGATGCTGGTTCCACTGATGATACAGTTCAATTAATTAAAGTCTTCCAAAAAAAACATCCTAGCTTTCCTTTGAAATTAATTATTAAAAAAGGCAATCGGAGTGCTGGCAGAAATTTTGGTATCAAACTAGCAAAAAATGAATGGGTCGCTATTACCGATGCTGGATGTATGCCTCACACTGATTGGTTGGAAAAACTAGCTCAAGCAGCTACTAAATCTCAGGCTGAAGTAGTAGCTGGTTATTATGACGCTGCTCCAGAGACAGCTTTTCAGGCAGCGGTAGTGCCATACATGCTAGTCATGCCAGATAGAGTTAATCCAGCTCATTTCTTACCAGCTACCAGATCGATGATGATTAAGAAGCAGGTTTGGCAAGCAGTAGGTAGTTTTGACGAGAGTTTAACTTTGAGCGAAGACTATGATTTTGCCCATCGCCTAGAACAAGCTAAATTCAAACTTACCTTTACTCAGAAAGCTAAGGTAGCTTGGTGGCCGATTGAAACCTGGCAAGATTTTTATCAAACTGTGATGGGAATGGCTCAGTACGATGCTCGAGCTGGCATTACGCGTATTAAGTCATATTTAATTTTCTGTCGTTATCTTATCTTCTTATTTTTAGCGGCTGTCTTTTTCTGTCCAAATTGGATTTTATGTGCTGCTTTTGTAGTGGTTAGTGCTAGTATTTACTCATTCTGGGCGATGTGGAAAAATGCTCAGTATCTAGATAGAAGCTGGTATTACCTGCCAGTTTTGCAAATAGTCTCAGATTGGGGAGTAATGGTGGGGACAATTAAAGGTATAATAAGCTCTTATGTTAAGAGATCGGCTCAGGCGTGAACTGAGTATTTTCCATCAGCTTAGACCAGATGTACAAAAATTTGTGCTGTCTATTTTTTGTCAAATTATTTCCAATAATTTGATTTTTGTGTTTGCTAATGCCTATCTCTTTATTAGCACTAACAGTATCTCTTCAATCGCAGTTTTTAATTTAGGTGTCTATATTATGATTTTACTAGGTTTTCACCTTAATGCTTTTTTGATTAAGTTTATGGATGTGCGACGCATTTTTATTCCTGCTTCGATTTTGCAAGGTGGGTCATTGGCAATTTTATTTTTATTTCAGACTTTGAGCTTATGGAATATTTTTAGTGTGGGCTTGATAGTTGGTTTGTCATCAGGTTTTTATTGGGCTAACCGCAACTTTATTTTCCCAACTTTGACTGAAGATAGAGAGCGAGATTACATCTCTGGGATTGTAACTTTAGTGGGAAATTTAAGTGGAGTAATTTTGCCACTTTTAGCAGGTTGGCTAATTGTTTGGTCTCGTACTCAGCCCAATTTTGGAGCTGAAGGTGCTTATGTGACTATCATGGGTTTTGGTGTAATAGTACTCTTTGTTGGAACTATTTTTTTAAATTCAATTAAAGAGTTTCCAACTCTTAAAGTAACTCATTTTTGGCCTAAGAAAGTAAGTCCAGATTGGAAATTATTTAGAACTTTTGTTTTAGCATCTACTATGCAGATGGCGGTGGGAGCAACCGTGGTGGAAGCGATCACTCTATCTTTTATTGGAGATGAGGGGGTATTAGGAGTTATAAAATCAGCACTAGCGGTGGTGGTGGGGCTAATTATTTACATGGTGGGACGTAAGATGCAGCCTAAGGATAGATTCAGACTACTTATGTTGAGCACTCTGTCACTGCTAGTTGCAGTTTTGTTATTGTTAGTAAATTTTGGTCAGTTGACGTTAATTATTTACATTACGGCAATGATTGTTTCAGGAAATCTCTTCTGGTTTGTTTATATTCCGATTATGTCAAAGGCCACAGAAACTCAAGGTGAAGGGCTGATAGCAGATAACTATGCTTATGTGCTTGATCATGAGTTCTTTATTAATTTAGGAAGAGTCAGTTCAATGCTGCTAATATTAGCTGCTTTTCATTATTTAGATAAAAAACTGGGAGTAATGACAGTGATTGCTGCTGGAGCAATCTTACAAGCTTTGGGGATGGCGGCTGCTAGGAAACTAATTAGGATTCAAAGTCATTAGGTAATGACGGAGCATGCTGGTCTAGAACAATAGTGTCTTGCAAACCATATTGTCACTCTAATAAATCAATGACCCTTTATCTTCCAATTATTTTTCTTGTATTAAAAATGCATTATACTGTTAATAACAATGGATGAAATATTTCGTTTCAAACACTTCTCACTAAATGGAGTTATTAAGCCTATTAAAAAAGCGACAATTCCTTTCAATAATATTGAATACTGTTATGGTTATGGAGTATATGAAAGTCTAAAAGTTAGGAAAGGTGTATTGTATTTTGTAGATCAACACGTTGAGCGTCTTCTATATTCTGCTACTGCAATTGGTCTTGAACATAAATTTACTAAAACTTATGTTAAGAAAAAAATTATAGAGCTTGTTCAAAAATTAGAGCAAGATTCATATAAAATCAAGCTATTGTTGATTGGAGGTAATGAAGTTAGTCTTACTATTTTGCCATTAGCACCTTTGTATCCGAATAGAAAATTTTATAAAAAAGGAGTTAGTCTAATACTTGAGAAGTATGAGAGAAAATATCCTACTGCAAAAACTCTTAATATGCTGGGTAGTTATATTGCTTACAAAAAAGCAAAAGAGGTCGGTTGTTACGATGCTCTTTTGGTAGACAATAAAGGAATTGTACTTGAGGGAACAAGAACGAATCTCTGTTTTGTAAAAGGAAAAAATATCTATCATGCTCCATTGTCTCGTATGTTATCTGGTGTTACTTTGATGACGTTGAAACCTATTGCCATCAGCTTGGGATTTAAATTTATTGAAAAGGAGCTTAGTGTAAATAGCATCGCTAAGTTTGATGGAGGCTTTTTAACTAGCACCAGCTCTAAAATATTGCCTATTCGAAAAATTGGACAGGTTGAATATTCTGAAATTCATCCATCGATAAAGGGATTGATGAAATCATATAATGATTATTTAACAGCATATGGATCTTAAGCTGCGGAGAGGGTAGGAAGAAATTGGAACTTTTAACTCTCAATAAAGTAAGTCCTGAGATTGTCTCCCTCTTTTTTCAGTGGGCAACATCGAAGCTTGAGATTTTAATATCATGTCAGAGTAATGTCTTAATTCTCTAATTGCGAATCTTTTTTCTTCTGAAGTCATTTTTTCCCAGTTGCTAAAATCAGAGCTAACTTTTGGAGAGATAAGCTCACCTATTTTTACAGAGATTCCTGGTCTAAATTTATCACTTTCTATGTCAATGGCCACTGGTACTATTGGAGCACCAGATAGAATAGATAAAAAAACTGCTCCGACTCCACCCTTATTAGGTAAGGTTACTCCACGTTGATTGTGGCCAATATGTCTTATTCCTCGTGCCTTGTCTATTTTTCTAGAATGGTAGCCAGCCATGACAATAGATCTTCCATTTTTGATTATTTCAGCTTGAGACTCATAGTCTTTGGGTGCAAGCACGCCCTTTCCCTGATGAGAGGTAATCGGCAAGAAATTTTCTTTACCAACCATTAATTTTGCGATTGATAAATTAAACCAACCGACTGAATTTTGAAGGGGACTTTCTTGAGAAGATTCATATGCTACAGAAACCATAATTTTAGTTTCTTTCGCCAAGACATTAAGAAAGGCAGTTGTATCCAGATCTGATAGATGCGTGGTAGCAAATATTACAGGAAAATTTATTTTTTTAAGTTTTTCTAAGTCATCTGGGCCAAATTTAATTTCTTTAAGATTGTTTGTGAGCAATAAACTTACATCGGTGAGAGCAGCTATTCTTTTTGAAAACTCCTGTTGTTCTTGATTCATTTTTTTTGCGGGGAGCGTGGGACGATCTTGGAACTTTATTTGAGAAAAGTGGATTGCTTATTTTTTCTTGCCAGCAATAGATAGGACAAGTCTTACAAAGGCAAAAACTATTACAGTACGAATCAATACGCTAATTACTGTCTCTGTAGGAGTAGATGTTCCAATTGAAACTGCCTTGATAGATGGGGTAGACCAAACTAAAGCTATAGCCAGAGAAACTAAAGCTACCTTTGTGGTTTTTTTATCAACATTCATAGTTTTGTCTCCAATTAAATAACTAAACTTATTGTAACTTAATTAGAATTTAAATTCCAATTCTTGGTTGCGGAGGACCTGAGATTAAGTTAGAACCTACTTCTTGATCACTCCTGATCCTATTTTAGCAGTTAATCTCACTTACCTTTAACATAGTCTAAAACTAAACCGCTTTTTTAGATTACATTTGAAATCTTACAAAACATGAGCTCTGTAAGTTAGTCTGTGCAAGCTTGTTTACAAATTTTACTTCATATACAATAAAAAGATATGACGCTAAATCCTCAAGAAGATAAAAATAATAATCTAGATCAGAAGAGTGAAGCTATAGACACTCAAATAGATATAGATCAAGAACCTGTTGTTAACAGATCTTTTCTGAGAATTAATAAGAAAAGTCTTTTGGTGGGGACACTGATTTCTTTAGCTTTGATTATTATTGTTTCTTTCTTTTCTACTCAAGTAAATAATGAACCTGTTGGTTTTGATAGAACAGAAACTCAAGGCTCTGTATTAGAGGAGCTACTTTCTGAAGATTTTAAGGAAAATAGTTCAATTTGGGTGGAAGCTTTTAGCCCTTGGGAAGAGGTTGTTTTGTCTGACTTTAAATTGAGAGTTCCATACTGCAATGGATTTGAAGGTTGTCACGGCTTTACTTCTTCAGAAACTGCCGAAGCTGACCCCTTAGTTGATGATTGTGTAAAAATTGGCAATGGTTATTTCACTAGCCAATACTATGAGCCAGTCTGGGAAAAGGCAGTGTCTGGTGGTGACAATAGTAATCATATTTATTTAGCTGGTGGCTTAAATATTTGTAAAATTACATCTTTAAATTCAGAAATGTCTGCAGAAGAATATATCGCTAACTACAACAGCGATACTTTAGATTTTTGTGAGAGTAAGGGAGCTGGATGGACTTTAAAGAGAGAGTATTCTAAACCAGTCTCACTTGAAAATAAGAATGTGAGTGTAGTTGATTTTAAACCTGACAGTTGTTACTCAGAAGAAGGAGGGCCAGGTTCAATTCCACGCTATATGGTTGAGTTTAATAAAAATCTATATGTCTTTCATGGAGGGCAGGAACCTTTACCAAGTGGTGCCATGAATGAGATATTTGAATCAATTGAGGTAAATCAATCAGATCAGGTTTACAAAAATTACATTAATGAAGAGTATGGCTTTTCATTTGATTATCCAATAGCTGAAGGTTATCAGATTTTTGAAAGTGATGAAAATAATAGAGATGCTTTGGTAGAAATCAGCGTAGCAAAACCAAATACCAGCTCTTCATCTTTTAGAGCTTTTATTTATAAGTCTGATTTATCAGCAAAAGATTGGTGGGAAAATATTGGTTTTGATATTCAAAATAATCTGTGGAGTAGAAAAGTGGTAGTTGAAAATATTTCTTCTTCAATAGTTGCAGGGAGAGATGCTTACTACGCAGAGGTGTCCGCATATAGTGAAGAGAGTGGCACATCATTCAAGATGAGTGTTGTTAGTAAAGATGGCTATATATATTTATTTGAAGTTCATCATAAAGAGATTAGTGATTACTCCGATGGAGAACAGATTTTATCGAGTATAAAATTCTTGACTTCAACAATAAATTGGAAAGAGTTAAAGAATAGCCAGCTAGGCTTCTCTTTAAAATATCCTCAAGAATGGAGCTTTGATGGAGAGAAAATAAATCTGCCTGAGGAATGTTATACGGAAACTGGTGGTCCAATTTGTACTAGTGGATATTTATCTTTTTCAAAAAAAGTTAAATCAAAAGAACAGCCTTTACTTGATTTTTTAATCTCAGAAGGAGTTGAAGAAGCAAAACCCTACACTACTATTGCCAAATTAAATGCAGTGATAGTTAATCCTCCAGGAATGTTTAGTGACATAGATATTTATATACCCAAAAATGATACAGAGTATATAAAAATTGACACTTATCAAGTTGGATACGAAGAGTTAGATGAAATTTTATCTACTTTTTCATTTGTTAAAGACTAAAAAACATACTAATCTAAGTTTGTTATTATATTGCTCATACCGCCTTGCGGAGGTGGAGGGATTCGAACCCACACCATACTTACCTCTAGTTGCTATAGGTTTTGAGCCATTTTAGCTTACATTTAAGCTGTTGCGAAGCTCTGATTGTGTCATTCTACTAAACAACATTGTTTTTTTAGATTATGATGAGCAGAAATTTATTAAACTACATCCAGCAGCTTTTTAATTTCCATTGTTGCTACGCACATAACTTTGTCAGCACCACCATAATAAAGGTAGAATAAGCCATCTTTTTCAACAGCACCGCAAGAAAAAACTACATTATCAATAATGCCTTTTTTCTCAAACTCCATTTGTGGTTCTAAAATCGGATACGAACTGCGATATAAAACATGAAAGGGATCTTCCAAGTCAAGGATCATGTAACCTAATCGATAGTTTTTATCAAACCTACTTACCCCATGATAAATTAATAACCAGCCTTTCTCTGTTTTAATTGGTGGACCAGCAATACCAATTTTTGCGCTGTCCCACCCATCTGGATTGGGGCTAATTGCCGCTTCTTTTTCTAATAAAATATTTTCTTGATTGAGGTCTGATAGCTCATTTATAAAATCAATAGCTATCTCATGGCCAGCGGTACGGTGCAATACAACAAATTTATCGTTAATTTTTTCAGGAAATAAGCAAGCATTTTTATTATCTATTTTTGGATTGGAGATCAAAATAGGCTCTTTCCATAGCCAATTGTGAGCAAAGAAGTCTGATTCTTTAATTGATGTCAATGCTACTCGAGGTGGGCGCTGTCCGTCATAGGCAGTATAAAACATGTAAATACGATCGCCAAATTTTGTAAGGCGTGGATCCTCACATCCTGAAAAAGCATTTGGCCTATATTTACTCTCAAACTCCATCCTTGGCACATAAATAGGATCATTGGCTAATTGAGTAAAGTTGAAACCATCATCACTGACAGCACAGCCAATGGTAGAAGTATTATCCCAAGACATGGCTCTAAAAAGTAAATAAAATTGGTCATTCTCATAAAGTGCAGCGCTATTAAATACAGCCTGAGCTTGCCATGGCTGGTCTTCGTGTGGAGATAGGATGGGGTTGTCTTTAAATTTATTAAACTTAAGTATTCCTTTAGTATCACTATTTTTTAGTAAACTTAGAAAGACATCTAATCTAACACTCGCCTCAGCACCTACTGTATCAGCTGCTCCATAATAAATTTTAAACTCATCACCTACGATAGCTGCTCCAGAGGGAAAGATAACATTTTCAACCATACCCTCCAGCTCGTATTTTAAGACTGGTTGTAAGAGAGGTTTGCTAGTCCGGCCAATAATTTTTTGTGGATCAGAGACATCCAATAAGGCAGCTTCAATCCCAAAAATTCTTTTTTCTGGTTGTAGGTAGTTTTGAATATGAGAATAAATCAAAACCCAGCCCTTATCAGTTTTAACTGGCACCGCTCCAACTTCTACGTGATCAGTATTAAAACGAGGCAACCATAAAATATGATCTTCTAGGTGAAGATACCAATCGCGCCAAAAATCTGGATCCCAGATTTGCTCTTTGTAATCAAATCTGGCAATGGCAATATGGGCCGGTGGTTGATCAGTGTTAACTGTAAGAACAGCTACATATTGACCATTAATTTTCTCTGGAAACAATGCCATGGCTTTGGCATTAAATGGTGTCACTAAATGCTTTTTTTTAATAATTTTAAGATCATTGCTAATAGCTATGGCTACCTTAATGCTCTTAGCATTTGGTGGCCAGGCAGATAGACCGGTGTAGCAAATAAAATACTCGTCATCGATTTTTGTTAGACGTGGGTCTTCACAGCCATAGTGATCAAAAACCTCACTAGGAACAATGAATTGTTTGTGTGGGCTTGAATTAAACTCTGTTCCATCACTACTAGTGGTTAGACCGATGGTTGATAGATTAAAAATTTGGCCTTCATAATTTTGCTGAGCCGATAAAGCTCGATAAACCATATGATATTGATTATTTTCAACCAAAACTGAAGGGTTAAATGTAGCTGCTGCTTCCCACGGCAATTCTGGGCTGGGCTTAAGTAGAGGGTTGTGCGAAGAGCGAGTGACGGTAATATTAGTCATAGTTTTAGAGTCCAAATTATTAATACTTTCTACTGTGTTATTCCTAATCCCAGCATACTAGGTTTAAGGTGAGTGATTCCAGTAGCTTTAAGATTGCCCAAAAACTGCTTCAGTGGTACGGTTGCCACACAAACACATGAGTCAGCTCCGCCGTAGTAAACAAATAGGGTGTTGTCTTTAATTACAGCTCCACATGGATAAACCACCCCAGCTTTAAAGCCGTAATTTTCATATTTTTCGCGAGGCTCTAGGATTGGTTTAGTAGAACGATATAGTACTTTGGTTGGATCATTCAGATCAAGTAGCATCGCACCAACCTTATATTCACTAGCATCCTTATCATCAACTGCCTGGTAAATTAATAGCCATCCGTCTTGGGTCTTTAATGGCGGAGCACCAGCGCCAATTTTTCGGCTGTCCCACCACTCTTGGGAGCGAGGAGAAATTTTATGCTCACCCCTGAGATATGTGTAGCCATCAAAATTTAAATCATCTACAAAGTCAATTAAGATGTTGGGGAAAACACGATGCATAATGACATATTTATTATTGATCTTTTCTGGAAAAATCACCGCACTTTTATTAACTTCATTGGGTTTGGAAATTAAAACTGGTTTTTCCCATAAGAAATTATGATCTAAAAAATCTGATAGGGTGATTGAGGTTAATGCTATGCGAGGCGGATTCCAGCCATCGTAAGCCACATAAGTCATATAAACACGGTCGTTAATAATAGTAGCGCGTGGATCCTCACAACCTCCACAGCCACCTCCAGAAACAAAGTCATTGCCAGGATTTCCCAGGGGCATGGTTGCGCCTTCAAATTTTTGATTGGGACGATAGGCGGGTTGGTTTAAGCGTTTATTAATAGTCAGACCGTCTTCACTGCAGGCGTATCCGATTTGCGAAACATAATCATGACCTTGAGCTCGATATAGCAAGTGAACTTTATTTGCTGCATAAATAGCTGCAGGATTAAAAGTGCAAAATGCTTCCCATGAGTTTGCTGCATTTGGCTCAAGCATGGGGTTAGAAGTGGGTTTGTGTAAAATTTGAGGTTTGTGCTTAAGCTCAATCTCATTTTTAATTAAGTGTCTTGGGTATTTAATCTCTTTATTGCCCAAAGTGGAGGAATGCCAAGTAGCTAAGTATTCGCCACTAGTTTTAGTTAGTTGTTGGAATTGCCAATCATCTTCTATATTACCAACAGTGGCGATAAACTTGGGTTTTTTCCACAAAGCGTGATCAGGGTGGGCTAGCTCCAATAGATGCAAATAGACTTTGATCTGAGTGTCTTGAACGCAGTGAAAAAATACCTTCACCCCTTCTTGGGTAATAAAGAAATTTTCCACCCGTAAGTTACTTGCTTTTATCTTTGATTTATTGATTTCCTTAATCAAGATTTGTGAAAATAGTTGCCTTAGCTCTTGTTCATTTTTTTGCTTAGTTGAGAGAACTGGGGGTTTAGCTGGGTTGACAGTCTGACGATTACTTTTTTTAAACTGGTTGTCTTCAGCTTGAAAAACTTTTAAGATGGCTTTTTTTACTCTAATAAAAGAATTAATTAAGTTGGCAGGCATGTTATGCAGATAGACAAACTAAATAAGTAGTAATTGATATTTAAAATAAACAAGTATTAAAGACATATTATAGTTTTTTTACTATTAACTTTCAATCTTCAAAGGGGAATAAAATTCTAGTGGCTACTGCTGGTTCTAGTTCTAGCAATAGTCAGTTTTTTTCCTACCTCGTACACAACAATACTCATTAAGGCATATCCCCCAAGCACCAGCCACTCATTAACTCCCAGCGGCACTGTGTGAAGAATTTTATTAAAGAATGGCACATATAGAGCGACCAAAAACAATAAGATTCCCGCTACTGTGGCTGAAGCAAAAAGCTTGTTAGAAAATGGATTTATCTGTAGAATTGACAGCTTTAATCCTCGAACTGAGTAGATATAAAAAAGCGAAGCTAAGCCTAGTCCCACAAAAGTTATTGTCCTTGCATAATCTAGATCTCCGCTTGTTTTCCAATAGTAAAAGAACAGACCAAATAATGTCACATCCATAATAATTGAGTAAAAAGCAATTAGTTTTTTCATTTCAGTATTTAATATTGGCTCGTTTTTTTTCCTTGGTGCTTCATTCATTACATCTTCTTCAATTTCATCAAAAGATAGGGATATGGCGGGTGCCGCGTCTTCTATTAGTTTTATCCACAGTATTTGAACAGGCAGAATGGGAAGAGGTAGTCCTAGCACCACTGAGCTGCCAACAATAATCATCTCAGAGAATGCATCTGTGACTAGATATAAAACTACTTTGCGGATATTGTTAAAAACAATTCTACCTCTTTTAATTGCTTCGACAATTGTTTTGAAATTACTATCCATTAAGACTAGATCAGCAGTTTCTTTAGCCACGTCGGTACCTGATCCAACAGCAACGCCTATATCTGCCTTTTTAATTGCTGGAGAGTCATTAACGCCATCACCAACCATTGCTACTACCTCGCCGTTTGCCTGGAAGGCAGTGATTATTCTGATTTTATGCTTTGGTTCAACTCGAGCAAATATAGTTACATTTTTTACCACATCTTGAAGCTCTTTATCGGTTATTTCATCTAATTCACTGCCCTCTATGACACTATCTGCAGATACCTTGATTCCTGCCTCTGCAACAATTGCCATGGTAGTTAGTTTATGATCACCCGTAATGACAATTGGTTTAATTCCAGCTCTAACGCATTGTGCAATTGTGCGCTTAATCTCTGGTCTTATTGGGTCTTTTAATGCTATTAACCCCACAAACACTAGATTGTTAACCTTATCCCTAGAAAATTTACTAGATTCTACTGGATCATCTTCAAGTTGATATGCAACTGCTAGTACTCGCAAGCCCTTACTAGTTAGGTGTTGATGTTGTTTAAGAATTTTATTTTTTTTATCGTTACTTAATTTTGTTTTAATTCCCTCAACATCTACGTGAGATGAGAGGGATAATATTTTTTCTGGAGCTCCCTTAGCGTAAAGCGCACAGCCTTTTTTCTGTTCATGTAGAGTCGCCATAAACTTATACTCCGAGTCAAAAGGAACCTCGGCAATTCTGGGCTCATCATCTTCCCACATCTCTTTTTTTAATCCAGCGGAACGCGCTGCTAAGAGAAGAGCCTTTTCTGTCGCATCACCAACAATAGTCCATTCACTGAGATTATCTTCAGGGTTTTCAATTATTGCGTTATTACAAAGCAATCCTATTTTCAGGGCAATAACATGACTGGCTTCTCCATCAGGTTGAATGGTTGAAGAAAAAGAGTCTCCATCATGAGAGACTTTTGTTTTTTCAGTAATGATCTCTGCCACTCTCATCTCTCCTTTAGTGATGGTTCCTGTTTTATCAGTACAGATTACAGACACTGAACCCAATGTTTCTGCGGCCACCATTTTTCTGACCAAACCCTTGCGCTTGGCAAGTTTCTGTGTGCCAATTGCTAATACTACAGTCATCGCGGGCAGCAATCCCTCTGGCACGGCCGAAACAACTACCGCCACTGAAGTCATGAGCATCTCAAAGAGAGGTTTACCTGTTAAAATCCCAATGCCAAAGATAAGAATATTTACTCCAACTAATATCAAGCCCATTGTTTTTCCAAAGTCAGCAAGTTGTTTTTGCAGGGGAGTTTGTCCACTCTTTACTTCTTTTACTAGGTTTGCAACGTGACCCAACTCGGTGTGTATGCCTGTAGCCACCACAACCGCCTTTGCTTTTCCTCTGGCTACCACAGTTCCCATAAAAACCATATTTTTTCTATCGGCTAGGGAGGTGTTTTGTGATAAAATAGTTGTAGATTTTTTAGAAGGAAAAGACTCTCCTGTTAGGGCTGCTTCAATTATCTCAAGATTTTGTGCCTCCAGTAATCTTGAATCAGCAGGAATCTTGTCACCAGGCGATAAAACAATAATGTCTCCTGGTACTATTTTTTCTTGATCTACTACAACCTCTTCACCATTTCTCACCACTCTTGTTTTGTACTTTACCATCTCACTAAGATGAGCGAGTGCTTTATCAGCTTTGTATTCTTGTAAAAACCCAACTACTCCGCTGACAAGGATTACCACCAAAACTATCCAGCCATCTACAAAATGAGCTGTTGCAAAACTAAGGATTAAAGCAAAAAGTAATACATATATAAGTGGATTATTAAATTGCTGAAAAAAGAGCCAAGTGGCTGATAGTTTTTTTTCTTGTGGGAGGTTATTTAAACCAAATTTTTTTGAGCGTAAACCAGCTTCTGCACTGGAGAGGCCTTTGGTGGATGTACCTAGAGATTCAAGAGTATTTGCAGTTGATAAATCGTGATACGACTTATTTTTCATCACTATATACTATCTAAGTTAAGTTTTTTTATCTAGGCTCCAAAACTGAAAATCATTGAACTTAGGGAATATTTAGTGAGCACCATCAATCTATAATAGTAAAAAGGATGGGTCTACCAGAATTTTTACGTTACTGCGGAGCATGTGGGTCTGGAACCAACGTGTCCCATAGCCACAAGACCTTTGTAGAGGTGATTATAACTCACTAATGTTCTAGGGAGACTCTTAGTGGGGTTGAATAATGCTCTGGTTCTAAATTTCTATCTAGAAGAAATGATTGATGTTGAAGACTTAGAGTGTCTGAAGCTATTCAAAATGCTATTTGTTAAGGATAAGGATATTAAAAAGTTTTATGACGACAAATTTATTCCCAATGCAATTAAATCAAATCATTCTATGTTTGTAGACAGTATGTCTGATGGAGTTAATAACATCCCACTCAATTTTAAGAACAACTCCCTGCAGTATGTTATGGATACTATTAGTTCTTCCGACTAGACTTCCTGACCCATTACGGTACCTTAGTCCTTGAGAAAGGAATAAGATGACTGAAACAATAAAATATTGCCTATATGCCCGCAAATCTTCTGAGTCAGATGAGCGACAAACCATGTCGATTGGCTCACAAATTAAGGAGATGAAGGAGTTAGTAGAAAGGGAAAATTTAAATATAGTTGAAGTTAGACAAGAGAGTCATTCAGCTAAAAAATCAGGCAATCGGCTAATTTTTGTCCAACTACTCACCGACATAGATAAAGGCATGTTTAACGGCATTTTAACTTGGGCTCCGGATAGGTTGAGTAGGAATGCGGGAGATCTTGGATCACTAGTTGATTTAATGGATCAGGGTAAGTTAGAAGAGATTAGAACTTACTCTCAAAGTTTTAAAAATAACCCCAATGAAAAATTTCTATTAATGATTCTCTGCTCTCAGGCAAAGCTAGAGAATGATAATCGGGGCATTAATGTTAAGCGAGGATTGAAGGCAAAGTGTGAGATGGGCATTAGACCAGGAGTAGCTCCCATCGGATACTCAAATGTTTTAAATAACAATAGAATCTCTGAAGTAATTCCAGATCCAGAACGATCATGGGTAATACAAGAAATGTTTAAGCGAGTGGCAGAAAGAGGTCATAGTGGCAGAACTATTAGAAAGTGGTTTGAGGAGATTGGGTTTAAAACTAAAAACAATAAATTGCTGGCATTAAGTAAAATTTATTCAACATTAAAAAATCCTTTTTATTATGGAGAGTTTCAATATGGAGATGAGTGGTACAAAGGAATTCATGAACCCCTAGTTACAAAGCAACTTTGGGATAAAGTTCAGCAACAGCTACAGGTAAAACCAAAAACTTGGCATAAAAAGAAATTTCCATTTAAAACACTCTGTATCTGCGGATCATGCAAGGGTGGAGTCACTGCAGAAGAAAGATATAAAAAGTTAAAACACGGAGGGATTAATAAACATATTTATTATCACTGTGCCAGATCAGTAGACTATGAGTGTGATGAGCCTTACATCACTGAAGGGGATTTAATCAAACAACTTCTCGCTCATATCAATGCCGGAAATGTAAAGATCCATAAAACAAAACTTGCCAAAAAACTCACAAAGGACATTGATCGATTCCATAGATTGAGATCTGAAGTGCTACATCAGGAATATTTGACAGGCAATTTAGATGAACTAGAAAACTCAGCAATTAAAACTAATGACAGTGAAATGGCGATTAATTACCTGAAGCATATATTAAAAACAGGAAGCACTGATGATCGGCGAGAAGCATTGGGGATGGTGAAAACAAAATTTGTGTTGAAAAACAGAGGGCTAAAACTTAAGTAAACAAAAAGAATTAAACAGACTTAAACATATCTTTAAAACTAGCCATCAGTTTATCTGCAATAATCCCATGGAATGAACTGAATAAATCTGGGTATTTTTCTTCAATAAACTTTCTAAAATTTTCAGAAAACCTATATCCTATTTCAGGATCTATTTTTTGTATTGCAGCCTCATCAGGAGCTGCTCCAGCGTCACCTGATTTGATGGGAGCTTTTTCTAAAAGTTGGATTTTTTGCGATTTCTCTATTTGTTCAATCAGCTCAATAAATTTATTTATATGTTCAGGCGTAACTTCTAATCTGTGAGCTTCACTTACTCCGTCAGCATTAGTAGCTAATTCTGCAATAAAATCAACAGATACCGGCTCCAATAATGCCGACATAACAGCAGCTATGTTTTGCAGCAATGGATCACCAACAAGAATCTTTTGTACTTCTTGATTTAAAATAGCTAATTCAGCTTCTCTATCTTCTATCATTTTGAAAGGCTCCTTATCTACTATTAGTATGGATTATATCAATAATAATATTGCTTACGAGGCTGTAAAAGTGGGATATGTTTAAAACACGGTTTTTTAGACAAGATACATCAACCTAAATCAGTAAAAAGGATGGGTCTACCAGAACTTTTGAGTTATTGCGGAGAGCGTGGGATTCGAACCGCACTTGATTTACCTCAAGTTGTTCTAGGCTTTGAGCCATTTTAGCTTACGTTTGGAGTGTTGCGAAGCTCTGACTGCGTCGTTATAACGAGCAATTATTTAAAATATACAGAACATAAAAAGAATTCGCATAAGTGGTGTCAGATTCTATCAACTACTCCTTGTAAAAGTTTTCTTAGTCTTTCTCTAATTTTTACAGGCTTATCTTTTGGAGCTTCTGGAGTCGTAGCTGGCGCCTCAGTTCCAAGTGGAGAAGCAGATGTTACAGGATTTCTCTCTGGAGGATTTTCTACAGCAGCATTCTTTCCATCATTGATACTAAAAGTCGCCTTATTAGTAATTTTATCCCACTTGCTAGAATATTTACTCGTAGTTTTTCCTATTTCGAGAGCATGGTCAGCATTTATTATTAAACCGTTATAGGAAGTTGTCCCACCATTTCCAATATGTCCAAAAAGGGCATTTCCTACGACATGACCCTCTGCGGCAGCTTGATTGCTTAATTGGGTGATTAAATTTTGAGTTGAAGAATTTTCCTTGTCAATATATTCCTGTGTTCCATCTATTTTTCCATTTTTACGAATAAACACATTGTCTACAGCGCCTTCCCTATTCCAAGTTGGACCTCCATCTTCATGCGTCATACCTACTTCTTGTCCATTTCGCTTAACTTTCCATTTAGTAACATAGAGTCTTTTAAGAGTATCAAAATCAAAACTAGCAATTCTTTCTTCTAAAAGATTCAGGGCTGGTAATCCAGTTAAGTTGTCTTCAACTTCAAGTAAATTTCCACTTTTATCTGCTATTGGTAATGTGTGAGATACATAAGTTTTATTCACTACCGTATAGAGTCTTCCTTTAGTAAAACCAGCTTTAACAAATCTCTCTAGCAGAGGATTAGAAAAAATCGTTGTCAAATTCTCTTCTATATTTTTATTCTTTCCATCTAAAACAATACCTAGAGAATCTAAAACATCGCGCCCTCCTCCATGGGTTAGCCATGTCTTAATTAAGCTGATAGCTTCCTGTTCTAGAGTTTCATAGGTATCATTACCAGCACCTACTTGCGCCAATTCTTGCCAAACCATATAAAAATACATCAGGTATGTATCGTGGTTGCCTAAAGTCCAAATTGCCTCATCATTTTCAACAAGTTGTAACCACTTTTCTAAATCATCTGGAAATTTATCTTTTTCATCTGGAGTTAGATGTTTAGTATCTAAAATATCACCACAATATACAGCAAATTCTCCTTCGGCTGGAAAACTAAATCTACCATGTAAATCACCAAAGAATTGAACATTCTCGTGGTAAACAAATCTTTCTCTATTAGATATATCTAGACTCTCCATCCATTCTGGTTTTTTTAGAGCGGATGCTTGTTCTGTCTCTACTAACTGCGATTGAGTTTCGTAACCCGATTTAACAGACATAAGAGATGTCTGAAATCCTGAACTTTCTACATCCAAATTAACTTCCCCAATAGAAGCCGCATAATGAGCGAGTGCGCCAACGAGAGATTCGTAATAACTTACATTTTTGAAATTACTTTCAATGAAAGTCACAGCTTTCTTTAGACTCTCTTTTCCAGGTGAAACCCGCAAATCACTCTCTATTAAAGATACTACTAGCTCTCCAAGCTCGGCTAACTTTTGTGGATAGTCTATCTCCATATTAGAATCTAAAAACCCAGATCCATACGCGGTGTGAAATTCTTTAGATACTTTCACAATCAGAGCCTTATGCGTAGCGGCTTTTTCTGTATCAAATTCCTCTTTTGATTCTTGAGCAACTTCTTCTAAATTCTTTCCATCATGGAGTCTATTTTGTAAATCTCCATATACGCGAAATTGTGCAATCAGTGTTCCTAAGCTATCGGGGTCATTGAGATCTGCTTTCTGAGCAGCTTCTGCCCAAATTTGTTTCATTCTATTTTCATCAGTTTCACCAGCAATTAAATCAGCGGCAACTTTTTTTATTCTTTTTTTAGTATCTTCTATGTTTGCAATTAAATCAAAGTTTTCATTTTCCGATATTTGAGCTGTAATGAATGTATAGAAAGCATCCATTGTTTGAAGTTTATCTAGATTATCAAGAGTCGTTGCGGCATCCCAACCCTCTTGAGCCACTAGCAATTCAGATAATGGGGTTATCTGGTCTAGAATATCTGGATTGGGTACTTCTGGTCCATTTGGCATAAGTCAGCTTCTAATTACTGCAAAATTTAATTCTACGTCTATATTATTCTATCTGATTCTTAGATGTCAGTGGTTGCGCAACTTCCTTCTTGAGCGAAATTCACTCAACACTGCTCTCTCTTGGAATTCTACTACTGCCAGCTCTTTTTTCTTCATCACTTAATTTCTCATGCATTTGTTGCCTTTCTTCTATTGAATTCATTTTAGCACTTGCTCAGTACATTTAGTATAATAATTGAGTATGAATGATTTTGAACAATTGAACAACTTTGTAAGTTTTCATGAAATGAGAACAGCAGTTTTAGATATTATTAATAATACGCCTGATCAAGATCTAAGAAATGTCGATAGAATAGTTACCCAAAAAGATACAATAGCTGGAAGAAATAAAGAAATAATAGCTTTAATTTTTTGTGACGTTTTTAAGAAATTAACTGGGTTAGATTTATCAAAAAAACCAAGATTGATTGTTGATATAGGTGTAGGAGTATTACCAATAACAACTGTAGAATTTGCGGAAAGTATTAAAGCTGTCAATCAAGAAACAATAGTTATTGGAACTGAGTTACCTAGTGCCGTGGCTGCTGCTTATCAATCACTGCCTAAAAATATTGTTGAGAGATTTCAGGAGGAAGTGGTTGTTATTCTTGGAGAAGGATTTAATGAGGCAAATGTACAAGGACTTAGGTTCTTACTTAATGAGGACGAACAGCCATATGAATTAGTTGCTGAGATAATAGCAGATAATGGAAAGCATGGGTACTTAACAATTGCAGTATCAAAAGATACAAAATTTATCGGAAAAAAAGGTAAAACTAATAGTAAAGAACAGAGACAAACTCATTTTTTCAATGAAGTATTATCTGCATTGAAAGAGGAGGACTCTAATCCACAAGTTATCCAAAATCCAGCAAAAAAGATGCTTGCAGAAGTAGATGGTCAATTTATAGCCACTTCTGAACCAGAAAAAATTTTCCCAGGAATGGCAGATTTAATCACAGCTAATAACGTTACAACTCATTTTACAGAAGAACAGAGAGAGACTTTTTACAACCAAACAATAACTCAATTACTAAAGACTGGAGGAGTATATGTTGAAAAACAGCGTTCTGGTTTTGGTAATTTTGCTACTTTCAACAAAATTAGTGTTTTTATGTTGAGCGAAGATGGGAAACTTGAAGAAATTGGAAGAGTTAATTCAGATATGAATTCTAATCTTTTCTTAGAAGAAGGTATGTTTTTCGATTGGTATTCTGAAAGAAATGAGTATGTGGGAACTGTTGTTGAAAGTTTGATTGATAAATTTGATGAAGATTTTGTAAGTAAAGTTTATAAAGAGATTCAAGTTGAGGTAAAAAAACTTACATCAGCGTTAGATTTAAGCTTTGAAGAGTTTCAGAAAAAAATAGACGATTTATTTAAAAATAGTTTTTTTGAAGAATAAGTTGATACAACTTATCATCACCAAGCTTATCTAGGGGTTCATTTGAAGTTCGTAATTGATCTATCTCTTGATGCATATTTAAGTAGATTGTAACGTAAAACTAAAATTTTCAATACAACAGAGGTGATAATAGGTATCTTGTACTATAATACTTTCATGTTTAATAGCAAAGAATTCTTTACAAATACAGAATTACATATGACGAGCAATGTTCGAAGTATACAAGAAGCTCAGGCTGCAATCATATCTGTTCTAAAGAAAAAAGGAGCTATGAAGGGCAAGTCTCAGAAATTGACTATTGAGCTTGCTGACGGCAAAAAGATTGATTGTCGTTTGTTTTTTTCATTACATATAATAAATGAAAAAGAGAAAGAAGGAAAAAAAACATTATTATATGTTTTTAAGCTGAAAGAGGGTTTAAACAAAACCCTAAGCAAGCAAGAGCTTTACTTTCATTTCAATTCAAGTGGAATTAATAATGAAGATGACTTTGTTCTTCTTGAGTCTGTCACGAGCACAACTAGTGGTTATGAAGGGAATGGATTGGGAACTGGGTTAGTAACTACTTCATTTGAATCAGTTGAAAGAATAATAGAATTAACTCCACAATTACAGCAACAAAAAATAATCGCCCACATTAACGATTCCGCAAGAGGTGAGGCTGAAGGAGTTCAGCGAAAAGGTTATTCTTCAGCTTTGGCAAAAAAACTTGGTTTTCATCAATCAGAGAATAGTGGTTTTATAAAATTTATTCAAAACTAATCCGAGATACGGATGTTTATAACGAGCAATTCATGCATTACAGGCTACAGAATTGAAAAATGTTTAAATCGCACTTTTTAGGCAAGACACATCAAGTTAAACTATGTAAAAGGATGGGTCTAGAGGAACTTTTACGTTACTGCGGGGAGGATGGGATTCTCACCGCACAACGCTTACCTCAAGTAGTTATAGGTCTTAGAACCATTTTAGCTCATTTTCAGACCTTGCAAAGGCTCAAATTTATTGACATTGATGCAACTTATACATCTCTTCATGTCCGATGTCGATTGCCCACTGAGGAACAACACAGTCTTCTTTAGGTTTAATAGCTTGAGACTTTTGTAACTCAATTTGTTGTTTAGTTTCTCTAATTTCCAACCACTGAAAAGCTCCAAACAAAATGATAAGTAAACCAGCAACCATTGTTACATGAATGCCAGTGATAGATTGAATAGACTCTTTCTGATGAACTTCACAAACACCACCTGGGCACAATTGTGCCTTCTCTTTATTTAATAGGTTATACACATAACAACCGATACAAATCCCAAAGGCTGATTCAAAGAATAAAAAGGTGAGACAGCTGATACACAAAATCAGGTTTAGAGGCCCAAAAGAATTTTGAATCACAACCAGCCAAAACATAATCATAGCTAACGCTAACCCAATCATCCAAGCAAACCTTTTTTGAGGAGCTCCAACATATTCAACAGTTTGATTTTGAGTCAAAAATCTACCAATAACCATGCTTGGCGCAAAAAGAGGATTGATAATAAGTCGAATCAAGAAGTCAAACAAAAATCCAATAATAAACATTTTCAGAAAGAACAAGTTGCCAATAAGCCACGCGTTCATAAAGGCAGTAATTGCAAAAAGAAAGAGTATTCCGGCTGCAGCGCGTATTTCACGCTCATTTAAAACAGGAACATCGTATTTTTTTATTTTCTCACCAAAGGTAAAGAGCTTCATATGTACTTTCCAATTACTTTCTAAATAGCTTTAAAATTTTTTCTAAGTCGTTTTTCTTATCGATTGGCAGGTCGTTTTGCACTAAATCGTGCTGAATATAAGAGCTGAGAGTTTTTGATTTAAGTGACTGAAAAGAGGCTGTAATAGAGGCAGTTAATTGTGCAATTTCACGACATGGTCGATCTTCAGAGATATACTTTTCTAAAACAGATATCTGGCCCTTAATTCTGTTCAAGTGGTTAAGTGTCTTTTGATGTTTTTGGGTGCGCTTATCTTCCATAGTTGTATTTTTAATAATACCCCCACCCCTATCTTATAATCAAGAGTAAAATTTACACGGCTGTTAAACTGAAAAATGTTTAAAACTGGAAAATTTAGCAAGCACCATCAATCCATTCAAGGATATTAGACGGGTCTGTCAGAACTTTTCAATTGTTGCGGAGGTGGAGGGATTCGAACCCACGGAGTCATAAGACTCACGCTTTCCAAGCGTGTGCAATTGGCCACTATGCGACACCTCCTGGTGGTCGTACCTGGACTTGAACCAGGGACCTCACGAATGTGAATCGTGCGCTCTAGCCAGCTGAGCTATACGACCTCAAGCTTCTAATTATAGCACTTAGTTAGATAGTGATATACTCAAGTTAATGCCCAAGTTACCACAAACTATAACCAATCTCACCCTGGGTGTTTTAATAGTGAACGTGATTGGGTTATGGACAGTTTATTTAATTTCCAAGCCAGATAAGGCATCTCCTTTACCTTCGGTTGTTGCTGAAGGAGAATCTCCATTAGTTGATTCAAAGTTAACTGATATTGAAGCAGATGAGTTGATTGAGCTTAAATATCAAGTTGATGAAATTTCTGAGGTAGTGGCTACTTTAGCTGCTCAGCCAGCAACTATTACTAAAACTGTCACCCAGACGGTTTCAACTGGTAGTACCAAGGAATATGTTATCTATCTGGGGAGTGGCAGCACTGTTTCTCGTGACTGGGTAGAGGTTGATGGTACTAAGACTACTATCAATACTGCTAATTATCCGGTGGTAAAAAATCTAGAGTTTCAAGCTTCCCTGAAGATTGTGGGTGGAGAAGCTAGAGCAAGGCTTAAAAATAAGACTACCGGAGCTATTTTTCATGACTCTGAGGTGATGCATAATTCATCTACTACCACTTGGGTTTCTCGTACCGGTCTTCCCCTGCATGGTGGTAATAATGAGTATGTGGTGGAGCTACGCTCTACTAGTGGAGAATTAGCTCATCTTGAGGGCGCTAGAGTACGAATCACAGTTGAGTAAGGAATAAACCTAGCTAACTCTTGAGCAGTCTTAGTGATTAACTTTCGGTATCTCTCTTGGTTTAACCCATCTTTTTCTGCATAAGCAGCTAGCTGATCTAGTTTTAGATAAGCATACTTAGTAGTTATTTCTCTAGCTTCATATAGAGTTTTTAGTAAATCTCTTAAGAGGGTGAACTGATTAGTTATTTCTATTAGCTGACTTTCTTTCTGAGAATTATAATTTAGCTCAAAGAGCTTGGTGCCAGTAACTTCTAGTGTCAATATTGTGACTTCACCTTTAGTGTCATAAGTGTAGATTTCAATTTTTTGATTTTCCTGATTGCTAATTTTTAGTAGATATTTTTGAGCTGCTGGTTTAGCCAAACTTTGAATTATTTTAACTTTTGTTTGCTCTTCATTCTCAAAACTATTTATATGTTCTTGATAAATTTTTAATTCTGCTGGAATTTGATCACTTTCATCAATTAAAGTAACTTTTGTTTCTGGATCATGGGCAATTAGTAAATAGCTTAGGTCAGTGTGGCTGGGTTTAAATGAACGAACTGATAGTAAATCATGGGGGTGCTGGTTAAGTAAATTACGATTGTAAGCTGGGTCTTTAATAAAGATATCTGCTTGAGAATAATCATAGCCATTGCCGACTAAGAAATGTCCCGGTAGCTGTAAGATTACTGGCTGATCCATCCCAATTTTCTCAACAGCATTATTAGTTTTCCCCTCTAGCCACTGATATTCTAAAGTGGGAGTTGCCAAGATATCACTCATGATTTTAGTCAACCTAGTCACTGCCAGCCAATTAATTAGTCCTTCACCAATAAAACCATCAGCTTGATTTTTTAGCCAAGCATTTAAAGTGGCTGGATTTAGTTTTTGATTAGTCGGCAATAGCTTAATGTCATAGTAATCCAGAATCATTGTTATGGAGGTTAGAGCACAGCCCCAACGAGCAATAGATGGCGAAGTAGACCACTCATTGGCATGATCATACTCATGATTCTTCCATCTGGGGTCATGCTGTTTATAGAGTGGAACAGCCAATTTCTTTTCACCAATTTGATCTAATGACTTAACAATTAGATTATCAAACCAAGAGCTAGATTGAAAAATATCGCCACTACTGGCCTGGAAACCGATGGTTTTATTTATGGTTAGAAAAGGTGGTCTGTCTAATGTTTCTAGGATTTGCTGATCATCTATCCAGACAGTAATTAAGTCATTAATAACACTAATTTTAAAACTATAGCTTTGGTCAGCTTCAAACTGGTAATATCCCCAATTGTTATATAAAGACTCCGCTTTTCCGTTAATAACTTTCTGTAAAAGAATCTTATCGCCTAGGATATGTAGTCCGTACCAATTAGCTGTGTCTTGCCATTTTATTAATACGTTCCGATCCATGTGAGTTGAGATGGGGAAATACCACTCAAATTCAAACTCATAGTTATTGACCTCAGCTAGATCTAGATCTTGGGGAATGATCTCAGTAGTGCAGGCGATACCATCAATATCAATACCTAGCTTTCCCTCAATTATTTCCCACTGCGTTGGGTATCCACCATTAAAACAAGGCTTTTCCGGATGATAATATTGACTGTTTCTGACTACAGTCCAATTTTCTAAGTTATTGCTAGTGAAATCATCTGTGAATAAAATATTGCTGGCTTGGATTGGCTGAGCCAGTAAAAATAGGAAAACGCAGAATATAAGTGATATCATGCCAGTAAGGATAAAACCAAATGCCGACTGCAACCGTAATAAAAACTAATCCCATGAGAATTTTACAGATAACTCCTTTTTACGAGCCACGTTTGGGTGGAGTTGAAACCCATGTTCGGGCACTAAATAAAGAGCTGATTAAAGAAGGTCATCAAGTCTCAGTTTTAACGCAGCGTTATGATAAAAACTTACTATCTCAGGAAACCATTGATCAAGTTGAGGTAAATAGGATTGATTTGGAGAGAAGTTACTCTAATAAATTAATAGAGAAACTAGGCATTTGGCAGCAAGTAGCAAAAAAGTCAGCCCTCTTGCTTAAAGCAGACATGATTCATGTTCATGATGTCTATTGGTGGCTGTTACCACTTCTGCCTTTATTTTGGTCAAAAATTTATCTAACTTTCCATGGTTGGGAAGGGCAGTTTCCAGTGCCATTAAAAAATAAGTTAGCCCGGTGGTGTTGGAGCAAGTTAGCTCTAAAAACTATCCATGTGGGCGATTATATTCAAGATTTCTATTGGGACAAACCAGATTTAGTTATTTATGGTGGCACAGAATTTCTCTCAAAAAGAAGTATTAAAAAAATGGGGAAAAAATTAAAAATTGTTTTTGTGGGTCGGCTTGAGGCTGAGAATGATCTAAAAAAATATTTACTTCTAGCCAAAAAATTAAAAGCAAGTTTGGATGTAGAGATTACCTGGGTAGGTGATGGTGCTTACAGAGAAGACTGCTTGCGGTATGGGCGAGTGACAGGGATGGTAAAAAATCTAGGTAAATATCTAGCTGGAGCTGATTTAGTTTGGTCAGCTTCCTATCTATCTATTTTAGTGGCTCAAGCTCGAGGAAAAATAGTTTGCGCGCTCTACTCGCATCAACTAAAAGAAAAATACTTGGAATCTTATCCTGGCGCTAACTATATGTTGGTAGAATCCAATGAAGAGAAAATGAGAAAACAAATTATGGAGTTAGTTGAAACCCCCACTGTTTTTAATCAATACTCACAACGGGCTCAGCAATGGGCTCAAGAACAAACCTGGGCAAAAGTAGCTAACCAGTATCAACGTTTATGGGGATTCAAGCGCTTTGCATCTTGCGTACCAGCTGATTTTTCTGCATTGCATTTGAAAAAGTCAGGGTCCGTAATATGAAAATTTCTGTAATAGTGACAGTCTTAAATGAATCAGAAATGATCGGAGTTTTGCTTTTAGGTTTACTTTCACAAACGCATCAGCCTAGCGAAGTCATTATTGTCGATGCTGGCTCCACCGATGCTACAGTTCAATTAATTAAAGTCTTTCAGAAAAAACATCCCAGATTTCCTCTAAAGTTAGTTGTTAAGGAAGGGAATCGGAGTGTCGGTAGAAATTTTGGAATCAAGTTAGCAAAAAATGAATGGATTGCTATTACTGATGCCGGCTGTATGCCTCACGCAGATTGGCTAGAAAAATTGGCTCAGGCAGCTACTCAGGATCAGGCTGAGGTGGTGGCTGGTTACTATGATGCTGCTCCAGAGACAGCCTTCCAAGCAGCAGTGGTACCGTACATGTTAGTTATGCCAGATAGAGTTAATCCAGCTCATTTTTTACCAGCTACTAGATCGATGATGCTGAAGAAGAAAGCTTGGCAAGTGGTGGGAGGTTTTGATGAAAGCTTAACCTTGAGTGAAGATTATGATTTTGCTCACAGATTAGAACAAGCTCAGTTTAAATTTGCCTTCGCTCAAGAGGCTAAAGTAGCTTGGTGGCCAATTGAAACAATTAAGGATTTTTACCAAACTGTAATGGGGATGGCGCAGTCAGATGCAAGAGCTGGGATCACTCGGATCAAGTCATACTTAATATTTTGTCGCTATCTTATCTTCTTATTTTTAACGATTGTTTTCTTTTGTCCACATTGGTTGTTAAGCGTTGCTTTCACAGTTGCTTGTACTGGCATTTACTCATTTTGGGCCATGTGGAAGAACGCACAGTACTTAGATAAAAATTGGTATTATTTACCAGCTTTACAAATAGTGTCAGATTTCGGAGTGATGATGGGAACAATTAAAGGCAAATTTACTCGATAAGTCACTGTTTTTTCATGGTATAATTTTTTCTTATGTTGAAAGATCGACTCAGGCGAGAACTGAGTATTTTTAACCAGCTGAAACCAGATGTTAGGAAGTTAGTTATATCTACCTTCTGTCAGATTATTGCCAATAGCTTAATTTTTGTTTTTGCTAATGCTTATTTATTTGTTAGTACAAACAACATTTCTTCAATAGCAGTCTTTAATCTGGGTGTTTATTTAATGATTCTAGTGGGTTTTTACCTAAATACTTTTTTGATTAAATTTATTGATGTCAGACGTATTTTTATTCCCAGCTCGGTCATGCAAGGCGGGTCACTGGCTATTTTATTTATTTTTAATACCCTGATTAAATTCTAACATAGAATTAAATATGACTGTATCTCAGTGACTAACAATACAACAGCTGTTAGATGTAAATATGAAAATAACCAAACTAAAGCATTGCTTGTAAGTTTTAGGCTATATATAATGTAAACAAACAGATATCCTCTTTGAGAGAAAGATGAAATGTTAGATCTTCAAGAAAAAACTAATAACATTGATCAAAAAGATAAGGATGTAGATACTGATTTTAGTAAAGACCAAGGATTGCCTATTAGACAATCCTTTCTCAAGAAGAATAAGCCAGTTTTCTTAATTGGAGCATTATTATTTTTAGTTTTAATAACTACTATCTCTTTATTTTTCAATAAAACGAGAAACCAAGGTGATCAAGAAAAAAATATTTCTAAAGAAAGCCAAGATGTTTTATTAACTAAATTGCTCTCTAGAGAATATAAAGAAGATGATCAAATTTGGATAGAAGCCTTTATCTGGAAAGAAATAGAGTTACCAGATTTTAAATTGAAAATACCAACATGTGATAAAAGGAATGAAGAAGATGGGTGTTATGACTTTTCTTTCACAAAATCTAATGAAAATGATAGTCTAGTTCCAGATTGTGTAAAAATAGGTAGATCTTTTCCGATAAGTAATTATTATGATCCAGCTCAAAAAGCAGCCGTATCAGGAAATGGTAATAGTAATCATATTTATTTAGGCGGTGGGTTAGTAATTTGTAAATTAAATGGGGAAAATGCAGGGCTTTCTCCAGGAGAATATATTGAAGACAAAGAAAATAAAATACTAGGTAAATGTAAAGGTAATGATGATAGTTGGGCTTTGTTGGATGGATTTTCTCAACAGGTAATTCTCGAAAATAAACATGTGCAATTAGCTGAGTATAAACCTACTCTTTGCTATGACAAGACAGACGATTTCGTCTCAGGAACAATTCCTTACTATGTTGTTGAGTTTAATAAAAACTTATATGGCTTCCATGGAGGACAAGATCCCCTTCCAGGTAGTGTAATGAGGGAAATATTTGAATCAATTGAGATAAATCATTCAGATCTTTTCTCATTTATAAGATCAGAGTTTTCTCTTTCGGAAAGAGCTATTATTGAAATAAAAATTGATGAAAAAGAATATGTATATGGAACAGCGGGAGAGCCAGACTCAGGTGGATTCTATTGGGCAGCAGTTAAAGATAGTGGGCAGTGGAACTATGCTATGAGTGGAAATGGAATTCCAAGTTGCGAAGAAGTAGAAATATTTCCTATTGGAACATTTAATGGTAAATTTGATGGGTGCTATCAAGATGGAACCACATTTATAGACAGAGCAAAACAGCCTACTTACATTAATGAAGAATATGGCTTTTCATTTGATTATCCAATAACCGAAGGTTATCAAATTTTTGAAAGTGATGAAAATAATAGAGATGCTCTGAAAGAAATTAGTGTGGCAAAACCAAATACTAGCTCTTCATCTTTTGAAGTTTTTGTTTATAAATCTGATTTATCAGCAAAAGATTGGTGGGAAAATGTTGGTATTGATATTCAAAATAATTTGTGGAGTGAGGTGGTAGTTAAAGATATTGCTTCTCTGATAGTTGCGGGGAGAAATGCTTACCATGTGGAGATATCTGTATATGGTGAAGAGAGTGGCAGATCATTCAAGATGAATGTTGTTAGTAAAGATGGCTATATATACTTATTTGAAGTCCATCATAAAGAGATTGGTGATTATTCTGATGGAGAACAAACTTTATCGAGTGTAAAATTCTTGACTTCATCAAGATAAATGGATAAAAGGGGTGGATCTACTAGAACTTTTCACTTACTGCGGAGAGGGTGGGAGTCGAACCCACGAAGCCTTGCGGCGTCAGCTTTCGAAACTGATGCAATAGACCACTATGCGACCTCTCCTTTAGAAATGTAAAACTTGTGCACCCACTAGGAATCGAACCTAGATCGGTGGTTCCGCAAACCACTGTTCTATCCGTTAAACTATGGGTGCTTTTTAATTCAATAAGACTGTATTGTAGCCTGGTTTAGGGAAATCGTAAAGAATTAAGAGTTAAGTTCTAGGGGAATTTTTTCTTGAAGCCATTTCCCAGCCTTATCATAAAAAGTGTCAGCTGGTTTTTCTTCTAATAATACCTCAGATAAAATTTTCCTGAGCTCTTCTTTCTTGCCTTCTTCAAACATTAAAATAATCCGACCAGGGAATCTAGCCACCTCGATGGTAAGTAAGTCTTGGCCGTATTTACTATCAAACCAAAACCGACCCATTTCTTCCCAATAGTAGAGCAAGTCTTCCATTTCAATTCCATAGGTATTAATGTCGATTTTAATATCATGAGGGGGGACACTTGAGAGGACGTATGCTAAAAAACCAACTGAAATAACGACTGCAATCGGTAGAAATTGACCCGCAAAGAATAGTATTAAGCTGACTAAAAAGACAATTGCTGCCACAGTAGTGTAGTACTGGCGATCTCTTTTCTTAAAAGGTCTACTAGAAGCCTTCCAGGCAATCACACTTTGCTTGGGGATGGGCTTAGGTACTCCAGGGAAAAGCTTTTCTTCTTCTGGGGTTTTGGCAGTTTTTTCTTGAGTTTGGTCACTCATAGCTAATTCTAATATACATCAAGATAATGGGTGAGTGAAAGGGCAAAGTCTGGTAGAATAGTCACTTCAGGCGATATTGATAGTTTAGGAGGTGTCGCATAGCGGTCAATTGCACTAGTCTTGAAAACTAGAGTCTTACGACTTCGTGAGTTCGAATCTCACCACCTCCGCAATTGCTAATCTAATTTGCTGATAAACTCTCGGAGTTCTTTTTTCAATTCTGGGTTATCCCAGGCAACAGTTAAGTTGGCCTTGAGCCAGCTTTTAACACTTCCGCCATCTAGAAATTCATTTTGGGGAATATGAACCGCTATTCCAGATTGTTTAGCTATTTCTTTGACAGTATCAGTGATATAGAGCTCACCAGATTTTGGGTCAACAGCTTGATTTTCAATAATTTTAAAAGCGGCTGGTGTCAGAATATATTGGCTAGTGTTTGATAAATTAGAAGGTGCTTCACCAGGAGCTGGTTTCTCCACAATATTCTTTAAATATTTAATATCATTTTTTTCTTCAATCTCAGCTATGCCATACTTATGCAGCTCATTCTCTGGGCGTTCAATAAAACTGGCCACTCCACCACCTTGAGATTTATTAAATAATTCTGCCATTTCTTTAGCTTCAGAACGGCCATTTTTACCATAAGTAAAAACATCACCCATGAAAACAAAGAAAGCTTCTTCGTTTTTGAGTAAATCCTCACAGAGTTTGACTGGGACAGCTGTCCCGTACTGCTCACTGTCAGGTTGCTCGATAAAAGTAAACTTAGCTTGGTCATGTATATGTGAAACCTGATCATAGGCAGCAACTTTATTCATCTCTTTGAGATACTCATAAAGCCTTAAGTTTTGAGAATAGTAATGCTTGATTTGGATGTTGTGCTCATTAATGACAAAGATGATCTCTGTGACTCCGGCTTTGACCAAGTCTTCGACCACATAGTCTACTAATGGTCGATTTAAGACAGGCAACATCTCTTTTTGAATAGTTTTGGAGATGGGCAAGAGCCTAGTCCCAAACCCGGCAGTAGTAATGATGGCTTTATTAATCATGTTTGACATTATAGCTGTTGCGCGTTTTAAGTCTAAGTCTAAAATGAAACTGAGTTGAAAAATTGCTCGAAGATGGAGTCACCTTCTAGCTCTACCTCAGTTACTTCGCCAGTAGTATCATTTAAGACAATTTCCGATTCTACTTGACGTGGGAAAAGACCAAATAGTTTCTTTCTCACTTTGTCTTTTTTAGTATAAATCAGCTCTCCCAAATCATTTGTTTCTACTTCTAACTCTTCTTCCGCTTCACCACTGACCCCAAAGAAAAGGCCAGCAGCTTCCATCCTCTCTATAGCTTGGTCGGGTAGGTGGTTTAAGACATGTTCTTCCCCAGATGGAGTGGTAATCATGACTTCATTGGTGACTGGGTCTAGGTTAAATACAGCTCCGTTTTTGAGACTAGCTTTTATTTTACGAGATTCTAGCTCCAGCACTTGAGATTTTTCTCTGAGTTTATTTTTTAATTCCACCATCTCTTCAGCCCGATCTTTCCTTTCTTCTCTTATTTTCTCAGCATATCTTTGCTCATATTCATCATCATCATCATTCTTATCTCGATCATTATCATTTAGTTTAGCTGGAAATTTAACCCTAATGTCATCTGCTTCCATGCGCTCTATTTTTCTAAACTCATCATGATCATCATCGTCATCTTTATCTCTTAGTTCTATCTCAAATTTGTCCTCTTTATCTTTGACTACAAAATTTTTATTATTACTACGCACAGATTTAATTCTATGCTCTGACTTAGATTTTTTTTCATCTTCTTTCTCGTCTTCACTTTCATCATCTTCGCTCTCCCTACCTTCTTGTTCATCATCATCGCCCAGTACTGATCCAGAGTAAAATTCAATGTTTCCATTTGGATAGATTTGAATTTCTAAGGCTGATGCTTGAGGAGCAGCCATCATCATCATGGTAAGAAGAAGTAAAAAAGTGACTAGACGAGCTTTCATAAAAACCTTTTGTTATTTTTATTGAATTAACAGTATGGCACAGATTGTTAGTCTTGAGAAGTTTTGTGAGTGGTGTCAGCCGGCAAAGCTTTGTAAATCACTGAGCCAGGATAAATTTTAGTATTGGCACCGATAGTTACTCCAGGCATGATACTGCAGTTAACACCGCAGAAGACACCTTTAGCAAAAATTGTGCCCAATTTATCTCGGTGAGTATCTATTTTTCCTTGAGTAGTTTTTAGTTTAATGTTTTGTTTATCCAGACGCCAATTAGTAGTCACTGTCCCAAAGCTAGGATTCACTTCTGCTTCTAAGACTGAGTCGCCAATAAAATTTGAATGCAAAGCACAATCCGGGCCGATGTAGCTGCGAGCAACTTCACTCCCAAAGCCAATAATTGCATCTTGCTCGACCATAGATTGTCTGACTAAGGCGTGATTGCCCACAATAGCATTGGGTCCAATGTAAGCTGGTCCTTTGATGACTGCACCAGCCTCAACTTTGACATTTTTATCGATAAAAACATGCCCTTCGATCACGGCTTGATCTGAGATCTGGGCTGAGGGATCGATCTGGGTTTCTAATTGATCTAAAAACAACTGCATTACATCTAACACAAAGTGAGGGTATTTGAGTTTGCTCCAGTAACCGTCATAACTGACGAAGCCGAAGTGCTGCTGCTCCATCAGTTCTGTCAGGGCTAGCTCATAAACGTCATCAGCTTCACTAGTGGCTTGCTTTAGAAGCTTGATGAACTCTTGAGGTTGGCTAAAGTAGTGAAAGACTAAATTGACTAAGTCACTTGGTTCTTGACCGGGTTTAGGCTTCTCAACTATACCTGTCACTCGCTTGTCTTCCAGCTGCAAGTATCCACCAGGAAAATATTTATTAACTCTGATCCCAGTCACTAAGCCATCAGTTTGTTCAGCTTTAATTTTCCGGAGTAAAGTTTTAAATAAATCATCACTGACTACATCCACTGCATTCATGATTACAATTGGCTGTTCTCCAATTTCTTTAGCCAAGTGAAGAACTGCATCAGCCATACCTAGCGGTTTGCTCTGGCGTTTGGTTTTAATTTCTAAACCTTCAATATTAAGTTTTTTTAGATAGTCATGATTTTCTGAATTAGTCGCGATGAGAACTTTTGCAACTCCGACTCGTTGGAGCTGCTCTAACTGATGAAATAACAACGGTTTATTTAGAAAAGGAAAAACGGTTTTGTTAGTCACTAGTGGAGCAAAGCGCTGACCTTGGCCGCCAGCTAAAATTACAAAGAGAGGTGTGTAGTGTAGCATAAATTATTTCTTAAGTAATTTCATAATAGCATTGGTGAGACGACTCGGGTCATGACGGATCATGCTGCGTTTAAGAACATCACCTTTAGTTTTAGTGGGGGTAAATCTAGAAAGCAGGTCTGTTCTGATTAGCTTCACATGCCCATTAAGATCACTCGGCTTGAGGTCATCCTTGACTGGAATAGAGTGTTCTTTTTCATAAAGTGGCAAGACTCCCTCAGGGAAATCAGTATTATTATTGATGAGAACATAGTCTACCTCTTCAAGAGGTAGGTACTTAGTTAGATCAGTAAAATAATCTCTGGCAGTGTAGTTGTAAGCCTCGCCATACTTAGTCATTAAATTGGAAATAAATAAAAGTTTTGCTGAGCTTTTTTTAATAGTTTCTACCACTCCATCGATAATTAGATTAGCAATCGTATTAGTGAAGAAATCCCCTGGTCCCAGGATGATTAAATCTGCATCTAAGAGTGCTTGCCTGGCTTCAGGGCTGAGTTTAGCCTCAGGTTTTGTCTCAAGATTGGTTATTTTTAGCTTGCCATTATGGGTAGGTTCATCAATGTGATGCTCGCCGATAACTTGGCTGCCATCTTCATAGGTGGCTACTAAACGAACATCATCATAACTGACCGGGATAATATCGCCTTTGACTTGGAGTAAACGACAAGTTTCTTCGATGCCTTTTTTTTGTGATCCCATGATGTCTGCCATGGCGGCCATAAATAGATTGCCAAAAGTCATTCCTTCAATGCTCTTGCCTCCCTGATGAAAACGGTAAGTAAAAAGTTCCCGGAGAATAGTTTGGTTGTCTGCTAGAGCGACAATCGCTTGTCTGATGCCAGATGTCGGAAGTAAGCCAAACTCATCACGAAGAGTTTGATTGGAGCCCCCATCATCGACCATTGTCAGCAGCATGCTGATTTTAACAGGCATATTGTTCAGTCCTGAAGCTACTACGTAAGAGCCTGTCCCGCCTCCCAAAATGACGACATGTGGTGTTTTTTGCATGGGGATATTATAATACGATCCACTTCATGATTGATATGAGTTTAAAAAAACACCACTTTTTTTCCCAAGGTCCAATCCTAATTGTCCTTGCTGCTGCTCTGTGGGCTCTTGATGGAATTATCCGGCGTAGCCTTTATCACCTCTCACCAGTAGTGATTGTTTTTTATGAGCACTTAATTGGCTCTCTAATTCTATTGCCGATTGTGGTCCAAACTTTAAAGAAAGAGAAGTTGACTGGGAAGGTTTTGTTTAATGCTAGTATTGTGGCTTTACTTGGGGGATTGTTGGGTACACTATTCATTACCTCTGCTTTGATAAAAGTTCATTTTATTGCTTTCAGCGTAGTTTTTTTGATTCAAAAATTGCAGCCGTTGTTTGCTGCTGGCTCAGCACACTTGTTATTAGGAGAGAAACTGACTCCTCAGTATATTAAATGGGCTATTTTAGCTTTAACAGCTGCTTTTTTTGTAACTTTCCCCAATGGCAATGTTAATTTAGATTCTGGATCAGGGACATTGGTTGCGGCCCTCTTTGCCTTAGGGGCAGCAGTTTGTTGGGGGATTTCTACCACTTTGTCTAAGTCACTTCTAAATACTGTTTCTCACCAAGGTGGGACTATCTTAAGGTTTTATCTATCTACTCTTTGGGCCTTAATTGCTGTCTATGTGTTGGGTCAATCAGCTGCTTTGATGACAGTTGGAACATTTGAGTTATCCAGATTAGTCTATATTGCGCTCACAACTGGTTTATTAGCAATGTGGATCTATTACAAAGGTTTAAAGAAAACTGAGGCTAAAGTCTCGACTATTTTGGAGTTAACTTTTCCACTATTAGCAGTTTTTATTGATATGGTTTTGTACAAAACATTTTTGAAACCCACTCAATACTTGGCTGCAGCAGTTTTGATGTTTGCTATTTATCGAGTCGGGAAACTACAAAACTCGAGTTCTAAGTAAGGTTTTAATTTTATCTTTTTTGTCTTTTATAATTGCCGGGAGATGTTTTTTATTGAGTGACAGTATAGCTTCAGGGTGTTGATTTTCTAGAGTTAGGGCGATAAGTCGGTCTTGATGTTTATCAAGTAGTTTGGCCAGTTCTTGCCAATGTTGATCAGTGATTAGCCCCCAAGGAAGAGAATCATGATTGGTGCCAATTGGAATATGGAGACCAGCAACTGGGATTTGCTCCATAGCCTTATCCATGGCAAAAAGCATTTTCTGCCAATATTCACTCATATTTTTGTGGTTAAGCTGGCGGCGATAGTCGGATAAGAAACTAAATGATTCCATGACTTCCATCAGCAGATGGACTAGATCTATCATCATTCCGGCCTGGGTTTGGTTGAGGAGTTTTTTAGCTTGATTAACACTGATCTGGAGGGAGTCAGGACGGTAGACATTTTCCAGGAGAATGGTAGGGGTATTCTCTTGTTTGAGGTAGGTATTTAGTTTTCGAGTAAAGCAGCAGGTAGTAAAATCTGGCTCGTGGAAGAGGAGATAGTTGGGTTTTGATTTTGAGGTGATATCCAAAGCGGTATTGAGGCTAGGCATGACAGTGCTAAACATGCCGACATAGGCTTTTTCAAAAATATTTCTATCAGGGGTGTTCCAAGCCATGGGGCCGTGGATGCCGATGATGGGGATGTTGAATTTAGTTAATGTTTGGAGAACGCGCTGGTGGCTGAAACGAAAGGGTAGAAACTCGACTCCATCGATAGTGCAACAATCTGCACTCAGGGTCTGGTAGAGCTGGTAGAAGAGCTGAGGTTGTCTGGCAAAGATACCGGCAATGTCTGTGGAAAGTAGTAGGGGGACTTGACTACGATGGCGAGTGGGTTTTTTTATTTTGGGCATGAAAGGATTTATTATATTACAGACCCAGAATTTTAAACAAAGTGAAAAAATTCTGCTGGTATGTAAGATGCAGGGCTGTTTGAAAAAGTCAGGGTTCGTAATATAATGAAGAACTTAACATGGAAGCGTCGCATAGTGGCCAATTGCACAAGATTGCTAATCTTGAGTCCTAACGGGCTTCGTGGGTTCGAATCCCACCGCTTCCGCCAGTGGATAGGTTTGGTGATATCATGGATTTATGAAGATAAAAAATCCCAAACTACTGTTTTTCTCAATTTTAATTTCTCAACTAGCTGGTTTTCTTGGTTCTTTGGCGACTCGGTCTTCTGTATCTACTTGGTATCTAACATTAGCTAAACCTGCTTTCAATCCACCCAGCTGGGTTTTTGGGCCAGTTTGGACAATTCTTTATACCTTAATGGGCATCTCTCTCTATTTAATTTGGGTCAAAGGCTACCAAAAAAAGAAAATTAAAAAAGCAGTCCAGTTCTTCTGGCTTCATTTAGGAGTTAACACCCTCTGGTCACTGGTGTTTTTTGGCTATCAAAATTTATTTCTAGCATTTTTAATAATTTTAGCTTTGTGGGCTATGATTGCTTACCTGATCAAAACTTTTAAAAAGATTGATAAGAAAGCAGCTTATCTGCTCATTCCTTACCTCTTGTGGGTCAGTTTTGCGACTTTACTAAATTACTCGATTTGGAGCTTAAATTAACTGATGCCTAAATTTTTAAAACTATACCTGATTGCCTTACCAATTTTTACCGCCATTGATGCGGTCTGGTTGATCTTAATTGCCAAAAATTTCTATGCCAAACAGATTGGGTTTTTAATGAAAGCTAATGTTAACTGGTTAGCAGCCATCATTTTTTATCTGTTGTTTATTGTTGGGTTAGTAGTTTTTGTAATCTCACCATCTTTAGAGAAACAATCTCTGATGAGTGCTGTACTCTTGGGAGCTTTGTTTGGCTTAATCACCTATGCGACTTATGACTTAACTAATATGGCAACAATCAAAGATTGGCCGCTCTTAGTTACAGTTGTAGATCTGATTTGGGGCGCATTCATCGCCGCCACCGTTTCCGCACTCTCATACTTGGTTGTAATGAAAATGAATTTCTAAAATATGATGAAACTTAAAAAATGGAAGTTGCTTTCAAAACAAGATATTTCTCCCAGTAAATGGTTTCCTCTGGAAAAGAGGTCTTATCAGCTCTCTAATGGGAGGAAAGTCGATGATTTTTTCGTGACTACACTGGCAGACTCAGTCCACATCATCAGCATGACTAAAGAGGGTAAAGTGGTTATGATACGCATGTATAAGCAAGGTGTCGATGAGATTATGATTCAATTCCCAGCGGGGAGACTAGAAGACAAGCACAAGGACCTCAAAGATGTGGCTGTCAAAGAGCTGGAAGAAGAGGCCGGGATTAAGGTGCATGAATCTGAGCTGAAACTGGTAGGCAAAGTATCTTTGATGACTACTAAGGCTACAGAGCTGGCTCATTTTTATTTCGTTTCTGAGGTAACTTTTAATTCAAAACAAAACCTAGATGATAATGAAGAGATTGAAGTCATAACACTACTCCCCAGGGAGATTGATGAATATATTAAGCAAGGAAAAATTTGGGATGCACCCTGCATTGCCGGTTGGGAGCTAGTGAAGAGGAAGTATTTATAATGTCAAATATTTATAATGAAGTCTTAGACAAGATTATTTACCTTTATGAAGGCTACTCAAAAGAGCATCGGGCTTGTACTCAGCCATTTCATTTACAGAAAGTAAAAGCTGCTGTTAAAGATTATCAATATGACTGCGATGATATTTTAATCAGGGAACCTTTAATTGAGCATTCTGGAAGTTTGCCGATGGTGGCAACTACTATCTATCCCCACATTAAAGACAAGAGTGTTGATTTGGGTGAAGCTTTAATCATGTTAGCCATTCATGACATTGGTGAGTTAGTAGTAGGTGATGAAATGGTTTTTACCAAGCAAGATGATAATGGTTTAGAAAAGGCAGCAGCGCTGAAGTTACTGCCCACTATCTATCATGATTTATATCTAGATATGGAAGAGCAAAGAACTAATACTGGTAAGTTTGCTAAATCGATAGACAAAATTACCCCTGATGTTGTGGACTTAATGACGCCTGCTGAAGTGACTCTTGATAGATACTCAAAACAAGTTGGTGATGAGTCACCAGTAACTTTGCTTAAGATGCATAAACATCCTCATATGCTTTGGAATGACTTTATGAAGAATCTGCATCTGGAGCTAATGACCAGGTTGGAGGAGAAATTAACATGAGTAATTGTGTAATTGGTAAGGATTGTATTGGTGTGGGGGTAGGGGCGCTGATTTTTAATGAAGAGGGTAAGATGTTGCTGGCTCTGCGAGGTCAGAAGGCTAAGAATGAGGTGGGTAAATGGGAGATCCCTGGTGGAGCGGTTGAGTTCGGAGAGACTATTGAGCAAGCTCTGAAGCGGGAGATTAAAGAGGAGTTGGATATTGAGATTGAACTACAGGAGATGTTGCAGCTTTGTGATCATATTATTCCAGAGGATAAGCAGCATTGGGTGTCCCCAACTTATATTTGCCAAGTAGTGAGTGGTGTTCCTAAAAATCTAGAACCAGAAAAGTGTGATCGGATTGGTTGGTTTAGCGTAGAAGAGGCAGAAAAAATGCCACTCTCGATTGTGACTCAGCATGATATTAAGGTTTTGAAAGAAAAAAAATAGATGAGCTTATGAGTAAGCAAAAGTTCACCATCAAGGAAATATCTTCTAAGTCCATCCTCCAGAAGTCTGGTCTGCCTGACGTGGACTGGGTGATTAATCCCTACGGTGGTTGTAGGTTTGGCTGTAAGTATTGCTACGCTGCCTTTGTGGGTAAATTCAGACACCCCGATGAAGAGTGGGGTAACTATGTAGATATCAAAACCAACGCCCCCGAATTACTCAAAGCAGAACTCACCAAAAAACTCAAAAAAAGCTCCGACATCGGCACCATCTTCCTCAGCAGCGTCACCGACCCCTACCAAGGCCTCGAAGCCAAATACCAGCTGACCAAAAAATGCCTCCAAGTCTTACTCGATTTCAACTACCAAGGGAAAGTCTCCATCCTCACCAAATCCACCCTCGTCACTAGAGACATCCAGCTCTTCAAACAATTCCATAATATAGAAGTCGGCCTGACCATCACCTCCACCGGTGATCCCATTGCCGAATACCTTGAAACCTATGCTGCTCCCCATCAATCAAGATTGACCGCCTTAGCTGAGCTCTCCCAGGCCGGGATCAGTACCTACACCTTTGTCGGTCCACTCCTACCTCACTTCGTCTGGCAAGAGGGGCAAATGAAAAAACTCCTCCAAGCCATCAAAGCTGCGGGAGCGAAGTATGTTTACGTCGAGCATCTTAATCTCACCCCGACCATCAAAAAAAGACTTTTTGAATTCTTGGAAAAAGATCATCCGGAGTTATTAGAAAAATTCACCCAGTCCACTCAGCCAGAGTATCGGGATAAGCTCGATAAGATTATTCATCAGCTCCTCAAAGAATTACAGTTACCCCTAGCCCATGAGCAGGTGCTGTATCATCGAAATCTAAAAAAGAGCTAGTTTGATACTTTTACTCATATTTTATAACTGCTCAAAACCGAATATAATACGAAGTAATGAAAAATATACAAATAGATATTTTTGAAAAAATTAAGAAAACTAATGGATATCAGCAAGAATATTGGTCTGCAAGACAGCTGTCCAAAGTATTATCCTATTCTGAATATCGACATTTCACTCCTGTAATAACTAAAGCTAAAAAATCATGTAAAAATGCTGACCAATCAATTAAAAAGCATTTCGAGGATGTCCTCGATATGGTCGAAATAGGTAGTAATGTATCAAGACAAATTACTGATATGAATCTCTCCAGATACGCCTGCTATCTGATCATGCAAAATGCTGATCCAAGCAAAGAAATTGTGGCGTTAGGGCAAACTTATTTTGCCATTCAAACTAGAAAACAAGAGATACAAAGCCAATCTATTGAAGATCAAAAACGAGTATTTTTACGAGAAGAAGTTACTGCTCACAACAAGCATTTAGCCCAAACTGCTAGTCAAGCAGGTGTAAAAAAATATGGAGTTTTCACCAACTATGGTTATGTGGGGTTGTATGGCGGCCTTAAATCTAAAGAAATTGCCAAAAAGAAAAAGATCAAGAAAAGCCAAAAAATTCTAGATCATATGGGCAGTGAAGAACTAGCAGCCAATTTATTTAGAGCTACTCAAGCAGATGCAAAACTTAAGCGAGATAATATTCAAGGTGAAGCTAAAGCAAATCAGGCTCATTTTAAAGTTGGGAAGAAAGTCCGTCAAACTATAAAAGATCTTGACGGGACTATGCCAGAAAACCTTCAGTCAACGGATAGTATTGCTCGTGCAAAAAAAAGATTGAAGAAAAAAGAAAGTAAGAGATTAGACTAATTCCCAAAATCCTGTAAACTTAGGACTCATGTCTAAACCTAAAAAAATCAAAGTTGCTCTAGCCTTAGGTAGTGGTGGTTGGAGAGGCTTGGCTCACATTGGTGTTATCAGAACCCTTCTCAAACACAATATCCCCATCGACATCATCACTGGTAGCAGTACTGGCGCCCTGATGGGTGGTTTTTTTGCTGCCACCAATGACATCGATCAAGTCGAGCAAGTCATGACCGAGATTAAATCCACTCAAGTATGGAGCGTCTTCCGCGATATGAGTCTGCGCAGGAGTGGCTTAGTCAAAGGTAGACGATATAAAGACATGATCGAAAAGCATGTAGGCAAAGTCAAAATAGAAAATCTTGATCGCCAGTTTGCTGCTTTGGCTGTTGATTTTAAAAGTGGTAAGAGAATTGTTCTCGATTCTGGAAACTTGGCCGCTGCCATTCATGCTAGTACTGCAGTCCCATTTATCTTTGAGCCAGTTAAGTTCAAAAATAAACAATTAATTGATGGCGCCGTCAAAACTCCGGTCCCAGTTCTATTGGCCAAGAACATGGGCGCAGATGTGGTGATTGCAGTTAACTTATATAAAAATATTTTTCCACTCAATAGTGAGAGATACAATCCCCTCCAGGTCGCACTGAGAACTACTCAGCTATTTTTATATCAGCTAGCTAAGCAGAACTGTGCTCAAGCAGATATAACTATTTGGCCAGAAATTGTTGAACCCAAAAAATATAGTATATTTGGCAATATTGTGGGCAATAAAAAAGTGACAAAAGTGGGAGAGGCAGCAGCGCGTAAACAGATCAGGAAAATAAAAAAGCTAATTAAAAAGGCTGAAAAAAGTGTCTAAAAATTGGTTTGTTTACATGGTGAAATGCAAGGATGATACCTACTACACCGGAGCCACCAATGATCTTAAACATCGTCTTCAGCAGCATAATTTAGGCAAAGGTGCCAAGTATACTCGGGCTAGGAAGCCAGTTAAGCTAATTTACTCAGAGGAATGTGCAGATCGATCAGTAGCCTTAAAAAGAGAATGCGCGATCAAAAAACTGACTAGGCAGCAGAAGGAGGAGTTGATTTAGTAGTTGGTCGCTTTTCAACTTCGATCCAGCTTTGATTCTGAAGTTCGCTCAATAGGTATGGTCCAAATTTAGTTCTAATTAGTCTAATGGTGTCATAGCCAACTCGCTCTAACATCCTTCTCACTTGTCTATTCTTACCCTCTTTAATAGTCATTGTTAGCCAAGTGCCTCGATCAGTGTCTTCTTCAGTTTCCACCTCCGCTGGCTCAGTTAGACCTTCTCTAAGCAACACTCCTCTTCTGAGGTGCTGGAGAGCCTTGTAGGTAGGTTTGCGGTCAATGAAAATGCGGTAGGTTTTGGTAATCAAGTGGCTAGGATGAGTCAGTAAATGAGTAAAAGCTCCGTCATTAGTTACCAATAACAATCCTTCGCTATCTTTATCCAGCCTGCCGACTGGGTATAAACGAGTCGATCCGGTGATGGTATCTGGCAGAATACTCAGGACTGCTTTTCGCCCCATCTCATCTTTAGTGGTGGTGACAATTCCAGCTGGCTTATTGATCAAGTAGTACTTGAGTTCAACTCCATTAATCGGCTTATTGTTATACAAGACTTTATCTTGAGTAGGGTCAATTCTTTGGCCAATAGTCGCAGTTCGTCCATTGACAGATACTTTTCCAGCCTCAACCAACTTTTCAGCTGCTCTCCTGGAAGAGATGCCGGCATTAGCTAAGAATTTTTGAATTTTAATTGTTTCCATAGTGAAGTTATTTCTTAGGCGCAGCTCGGCGTTTTTCAATTTTCTTGAGTGAGTACATTAGTCTTTCATTTAGATCAATTTTCTTGACCCGGGCGAAACGTAAAATTGTTAATAAAATATCACCCAACTCTTGCTCGTAGGATTCATCAGATTGGGCAGCCAAGTTAGTTTTTTTACGGCCATGTTCGGCTAAGTAAGCTCGAGCCATCTCACCAACCTCTTCCAAGATTGATAGGATCATGATCGAGCCAAACTCTTTAGAGTAGCGTTGACCACGGTCAATTTTATCCAGATAGCGAAAATATTTACCAAAGGGAGTCATGAACTTATTTCTCTGAGGCTTATCAGCAGCTTGTTTTTTCATAGTTATATTATACCCTGATAGAGAAAAGGCTGTCGAACTATATAAAAACAGTTACATAAAGTAGAATAGAAGCAGATGTCACAGGTTCAACAAATAAAAGAAGCGATTGATATTGTCGAGTTAATTGGTGAGCGAATCGAATTAAAACGCGGTGGTCGTAATTGGCGAGGACTATGTCCTTTTCATGGTGAGAAGTCACCCTCCTTTTTTGTGAGTGAAGAAATGCAGCGTTATAAGTGTTTTGGCTGTGGTGAAACTGGTGATGTTTATAATTTTCTAGAGAAATATGAAGGGATGACTTTCAACGAGGCCCTACAGAGCTTATCAGAAAAAACTGGTATTGCTCTAAAAGAATACAAGCCCTCTCTTGATGATGATAAAAGACGCCAACATTTAGAAATTTTAAATTTAGCTAAAGAGTATTATCACTACCTGCTGGTGGAGCATAAAGCTGGGCAGAAAGCTCGTGATTACCTCAAAGACCGTGGTACTAATAAAGATTCATTGAAGCTATTCCAAATTGGTTATTCATTGCCGGCTTGGGATGGATTGGTTAAGTATCTTCATCATAAAAAAAAGTATCCTTTGGTAGCATTAGTTGAAACTGGTTTAGTCATCAATCGCAAGGGTCGTCATTATGACCGTTTTCGAGATCGAGTCATGTTTCCCCTTAAAAATCACCGTGGTCAGGTAGTTGGTTTTTCTGGCCGCAGTCTAGAAGCAGATGTGAAGCAAGCAAAATATATCAATTCTCCGGAAACTAAACTTTATCATAAAGCTGAGCTTCTCTATGGTTACAACGAGTTACTACAGTCTATTCGTAAAAAAGGTGAAGTGATCGTGACTGAGGGTGAATTTGATGTTATCTCTTCTACTCAAGCTCATGTGAATAACATTGTGGCTATTAAAGGTTCCGCATTTACCCAGGCTCATGCTAAATATATTAAGCGAGTAGCGAGTAAGGTTCTATTTGCGTTAGATATGGATAGCGCTGGAATTGAAGCGACTAAAAGATCCATTCCCATTGCTCAAGAACTAGATCTTGAATTGCGGGTGATTAAGCTGGGTGATATGGCGGAAAATGTCAAAAAAGACCCTGATGATGTGGCTCGTGAAAATCCTAAGGGCTGGCGAGATTTGGTTAAAAATTCAGTCTCTGTTTACCAATTCTTGATTGAAGTGGCGGTCAATGAACATGATCCGAAGACACCTGAAGGGAAAAGAGCAATCGTCAAAGATTTGGCCATTATTATTGATGAGATTAGTCATGAAGTAGAGAAGGATTATTATCTTAAGGAAATTGCTCAATTATTGGGGGTCAAGCAAGGAGTGGTGGCTCAGGATATTAAGCAAATTGTAGCTCGAAAATCTACTAAGTTTAAAAAGAGGAAAACTTCAAAATCAGGGGAAGAAGAGCTAGCCCCAGTTTTGACTAGATATCAGAAGCTAGAAAAATATGCTTGGTTTTTATTACTTAGGAGTAAGTCAGATGAAGTTAAAAAACGAGCTGCGGAGCTGAGCGAAATTATTTTTGAAAATAAAATTCGTCAGCTACTTTTAAAAAAGGTGATTGAGTTTAAACCCACTTATTCTTTAGAAGCTTTTGGTAAATTTTTACCTGAAGATTTTCAGCAGTTAGTTTTTGATCTTTATTTGCAGCCTAAGTATGCGCGCAACATCGAAGAGTTAGATTTAGATAAAGAATGGCAAAAGACATTTAAAGACATGAGGCGACTCTCTATTCAGGAGCAGGTGACTCAGATTACTAAAGAATTGGATCAGTTAGATAGTAAACAGACCAAAACTGAAGATGAAGAAAAGAAGCAAAGTGAGCTGCTTGAAAAGATCGTGAAGCTTCGAGCAAGGTAGGGTTTAAGTAGTTTCTATGTAGTAGATCAATCCTTCTTTTTAGGCTATAAATAGCCTTATGCAAGAGAATATCTTTTCGCCTGGACCTGAATTCCGTGAAGCTATAGTGTTACAAATTGTAAAGTTGAGAGATAGAATAGAACTTCTACTAAGGGGGAAAAAAGAAAAAGAGTTGTCTGACAGTTGGCACAACTCAATTCTTGATGGCTTAAGCACTAATGATCGTAAATCTATACTTAGAATAAGATCTTTGTTATCCGACAAAAACCAAAATTGGTATTATTCTGGATCTGGTTCAGACATGCTCCCCACAATTATTAGTGAAGAAGACTCCACTCATGTAAGGGAAGACATTGGTTATAATTCTGCCTGTCCTTTATTTCACGAGAGTTTTGACAGAGATCATACTCATTTATTTGAAAAGCTTGGGGCTAGTGTTGAGGCTAGAAGAGATTGGAGTGAAGCTTGGATACAAGCAAAGCAAGTTTTAACTATTGATGGGGAGATGAAGATTATTTTGTCAGGGAAAAAGACTGAGGAGCACAATTATGTAGAAGATAGCATAGATGTTGTTTACACAAACTTATTTTCTACTACCCCAGGACCTGATGTCATTAGGTCATTAAGAGTTGGTGGTTTTTACGTTGATGTAACTTCGAAATCAAAAGAAAGAAATCAGGCTCATCTAAGGGGTACAAAAATAGAGGATATCGGTTTTGAATATGTAGAAACTATTTCATTAAATAAGGCTCACTTTCCTAAGGTGGGTAAAATTGCTGGGACAACTGACGGTAAGTCATTGGATTTTCATATATATAGAAAGTCTCAGGAGATGAACGACCTTGACTATCAAGCATTACGCGCTAAATTTGACTATCATGATTTGTATAGTAGTTTTGCTGAGTTTGTATTTGATTTTGATTTCTCAAATGAAAAACAAGAGACAAAAAAGTATATAACTGATAGCTTTGAAAGAGCTGCGATTAAATATCTTGAAACAATTATATTTTTAATGGAGGTGGGTGGCACAGAATTAGCTAATCATTTACTAGATTCTTTGAAAGTATTTATTTCTGGGATTGATTTTCCAGACGATGATGTTCCATATCCCTATGGCGATCAGGCTAGACAGTTGGTTGTTGATAAATTCAAGGATGATGTTCGGAATAATTATCTTTATGCTAAAGAGTTTATTTTAAGTTCTTTAGGGGATAAAGGATTAAGTATTTTGAATTAGATTTAAACTCTTATTGACATACCCCCAGGGGGTATATATACTGACAATTATTGTGACTCAAAAAACTCAAGATCCTATCCTCACTCAACTCAAAAGAATCTGTGGTCAGCTTGATGGGGTGACAAAGATGTATGATGATGAAAGAGCTTGTATTGACATCGTTCGCCAAATTGTGGCGGTCAGGAGTTCTTTGGGTAGGGTAGCTAGAGATTTACTGACCAATGAAGCCACTAGTTGCAGAAAAGATGATCGCACTGAAGATTTAGATGCAGTTTTAAAAGAGATTTTTAGATATTAATTAACAAAGGAGAATAACATGTCAGATGACAAAAAACAGACCGGGGCTGTTCACTTAACCACCGATAATTTTAAAGACACCCTTGATAATAAAGAAGGATTGCCAGTATTTGTTGATTTCTTTGCAGAGTGGTGTGGACCATGTAAGATGGCTGCTCCAGTTGTAGATAAATTGGCTGATGAATATCAAGGCAAGATGATAATCACCAAACTTGATGTAGATGAAAATAATCAAACTGCAGCTGAGCATGGAGTAATGAGTATTCCGACCGTCATTATCTTTAAGAATGGTGAAGAAGTTGATCGCGCCATTGGTTTTCCAGGAGAAGATGCTTTCCGTAAGATGATTGATAAAAATTTATAGATTTAAATAAAGGGGTTTTCTATGGCACAAGCTCAAGTAATTATTATTGGCTCTGGTCCAGCTGGGTATACGGCTGGTATTTATGCCGCTCGGGCTAGTCTTAAGCCAGTCTTGTTTGCTGGAGAAAAACCAGGTGGACAGTTGATGAATACTACTTTGGTAGAAAACTGGCCAGGCACAGAAGCTGGAGTCATGGGTCCAGAGTTGATGATGGAGATGAGAAATCAAGCGGTTAAGTTTGGGACAGAAATAATAGATAAAAAAGTCACCAAAGTAGATTTTTCTGGAGAATTAAAGAAAGTTTGGGTTGGTGACGAGCTTCATGAAGCTAAGACGGTAATTATTGCCACTGGAGCAGCCGGCATTATGTCTGGTGTCCCAGGAGAAAAAAAGTTCTTTGGTAGGGGTGTAGCCACTTGTGCTGTTTGTGATGCTCCGTTTTATAAAGATAAAGTAGCGATGGTAATTGGTGGTGGTGATGCGGCTGTTGAAGACACTATGGCTTTGACCAAATTCGCTAGTAAGGTTTATTTAGTTCATCGTCGAGATAAGCTGCGTGCTTCTAAAGTTATGGCTGATCGGGTCATGAATGCTCCTAAAGCAGAGATCTTATGGAATACTGAGCTCAAGCAAGTCTTGGGAGATAAACTGGTTGAAAAAGTAGAGCTTTATAATAACAAAACTAAGCAGACTAAGGAGATTGAGACCAAGGGTGTATTTTTAGCCATTGGTCACAAGCCTGTTACTGAAATTTTCAAAGATCAATTGGATCTGGATAAAAAAGGGTTTATTAAAACTAAGTTAACTTATCCAGGAGCAACTACTACCTCAGTAGAAGGAGTATTCGCAGCTGGTGATGTGGTAGATCATAGATACAAGCAGGCAGTTACCTCAGCAGGAATGGGTTGCCAAGCAGCCTTAGATGCTGAAAAATATTTAGAAAATAACGAAAGGAAAGAATAATGAATCCTCATCAACAGTCAGTTCGACAATTGGAGCAGGTAGCAGATCTCCTACGAGATCAATACCAAGATTCAGTAGAATTTAACCAAGTAATTGAAAAACTTAAATCACCCAATCAGATTATTGAGGGTGAGATTGAAGTCAAGATGGATGATGGCAGTACTAAAAAATTTAAGGCCTTTAGATCTCAACACAATAATGCTCGTGGACCTTACAAGGGTGGGATTCGTTTTCACCACAATGTGAGCAAAGAAGAGGTGATGGCACTTTCCACTTGGATGACTTGGAAATGTGCTGTGACTGGCATTCCTTATGGTGGTGGCAAAGGCGGAGTGATCGTCGATCCTAAAAAACTTTCTCCAAAAGAACTGCAGAGCTTGAGCCGAGCATATGCAGAATTTATTGCTGATTATATTGGTCCCTGGGTAGATGTGCCCGCACCAGATGTAAATACTACTCCACAAATTATGGCTTGGATGATCGATGCCTATGAAGGTTACTTGAAAGCCAATAATCGTCCTCTCCAAGAAAATCCTCTAGCGACTTTCACTGGCAAGCCTTTGGGATTGGGTGGTAGTGCTGGTAGAACTGAAGCTACAGGACTAGGTGGATTCTTTGTTTTTGAAAAATTAGTCAAAAAACTAGGTTTTGATAATAAAAAGGACGTGACAGTTGCTATTCAAGGTTTTGGAAATGTGGGCTATTGGTTTGCTTACCATGCTCATCAGGCTGGCTACAAAGTAGTCGCTGTTTCTGATTCTAAGGGTGGTATCTACGTCGAAGACGGTTTAGATCCAGTTGTAACTTTTAAGTATAAGCAGGATCAAGGCAAACTTCCTGGTAAAGCCATCACCAACGAAGAACTTTTAGAGCTAGATGTGGACATTTTAGTACCAGCTGCTTTGGAAAATGTGATTACTAAAGATAATGCGGCTAATATTAAAGCCAAAGCTATTCTTGAATTAGCCAATGGCCCTACTTCTCCAGAAGCTGACCAGATTTTAGCTGATAATGGTGTAATCATGGTTCCAGATGTGCTGGCTAATGCAGGTGGAGTTACTGTCTCTTACTTCGAGTGGGCCCAAAATCTTCAGGGCTACTACTGGACTGAAGAGGAAGTTATTTCTAAGCTACAACCACTCATGGAAGATGCTTTTGAAAAGATGTGGTTGATGAAGGAAAGTGAGCAAGTTTCTGGTAGAATGGCGACGTATATGACCGCTGTTAAAAGGGTGGTTGATACAATGCTACTTAGAGGGATATAATACCTCATCTTTATGGCCAAGAAAAAAACCAAATCAATAAAAGTTCCTCAAGCAATTTTGGATGATGTTAAAGCATTAATTAAGCTAGCTAAGTCTAGAGGGTATATCACCCAGGACGAAGTCTTAAATGCTTTTATTGAGCCAGAAGAGTATGTAGAGGAACTGGATAAATTTTATACAGCTGTTCTAGGTAAGAATGTTGATATTTTTGAGTCTACTAGCCAAGCAGATGACGACGACGTTGCTACTGAGTTGACTCGAGAGCTGCAAGAACTATCATCTTTAGATGGATCTAATGCTTCTGACCCAGTCAGAATGTATTTGAAGGAGATCGGTCGAATTCCTTTATTAACTAGAGAAGAAGAAATTCGTTTGGCGCAGCGAGTCGAAAAAGAAGATGCGGCTGCTAAACAAAAGTTGATTGATTCTAATTTAAGATTGGTAGTTTCAATTGCCAAGAAATACATTGGTCGTGGAATGACTTTCTTAGATTTAATTCAAGAAGGTAATAAGGGTTTGATTAGAGCTGTTGAGAAGTTTGACTGGACTAAAGGCTTCAAATTCTCTACTTATGCTACCTGGTGGATTCGCCAGGCTATAACTCGTTCTATCGCTGATCAAGCTCGTACGATTCGTATTCCAGTTCATATGGTGGAAACGATCAATAAACTGATGCGTACTTCACGCCGTTTGATGCAGGAGTTGGGCCGAGAGCCTACCCCAGAAGAAATTGGTGAGATTATGGAAATCGATCCTGATAAGGTTCGAGAAATTTTGAAAGTTGCTCAGAATACTACCTCTTTAGAATCCCCTGTAGGTGATAGCGATGATGACAGCACCTTAGGTGATTTCATTGAAGATGACAAACAAAAATCCCCTTATGAAGTCACCACCGAGCAGATGCTCAAAGAGAATGTGGAAGAGGTTTTGGGTGCTCTCTCTGATCGTGAGTCTCGAGTGCTGAAGATGAGATTTGGTTTGAATGACAATAAGATGATGACTTTGGAAGAAGTAGGTCGTAAGTTTGGAGTGACTCGTGAACGAATCCGTCAAATTGAAGCTAAAGCCTTGCGTAAACTCAAACACCCCAGTCGCCGTAAACAACTGGAAGATTTCTTAGATTAGGGTATACTTTTTATATTGTTCAATACTTATTATTGGAGTAATTTATGAAAATTGCTAGTATATTTGCTTTGGAAATTTTAGATTCTCGTGGCAACCCTACTCTGGAGACAGAAATAGTTTTAGAGAATGGCCTTAAAGCAAGTGCAGCAGTGCCTTCTGGTGCTTCAACTGGTTCTAATGAAGCTCTGGAGTTACGCGATGGCGGTGAGCGATATGGTGGCAAGGGAGTCCAACAAGCAGTTAAGAATGTAAATGAGACTATCTCTCCAGTAGTTATCGGCATGGATGTGACTGATCAAGCTGGGCTGGATAATAGAATGTTGGAGCTCGATGGCACGGAAACCAAAAGCAAATTAGGTGCTAATGCAATTTTGTCGGTCTCAATGGCAGCAGTCAAAGTAGCTGCGATGGCCAAAGGTCAAGAAACTTATGAGTATGTAGCCGAATTATTTGGTCACGATACTAGTAAATTCACTTTACCTATCCCAATGATGAATGTTCTCAATGGCGGTAAACATGCTATGGGTTCTTCTGACATGCAAGAGTTCATGATCATGCCAGTTGGTGCCCCAAATGTGACCGAGGCTGTGCGCTGGGGAGCTGAGATTTTTCATACTTTAGGCAAGCTATTAAAAGTTGACGGTTATCAAACTACAGTTGGTGATGAGGGTGGATATGCACCTTCACTAGGTTCAAATGAGGCTCCATTAGAAATGATCATGAAGGCAATCGAAAAAGCTGGTTATAAACCAGGTGAAGAAATTGGAATTGCTCTTGATCCAGCTGCGACTGAGTTTTATGAAGATGGCCAGTATCAGCTTAAAACTGAGGGCAAGACTTTAACTAGTGAAGAGCTGGTTGATCGTTACCAAGAGTGGGTAGAAAAATACCCGATTGTCTCAATTGAAGATGGCCACGCTGAAGATGACTGGGCTGGTTTTGCGATGATGACTAGTCGGTTGGGTGACAAAATCCAGATTATGGGTGATGACTTATTAGTGACTAATCCTAAATTTTTACAAAAAGGAATCGATCTCAAGGCAGCTAATTCCATTCTGATTAAGTTAAATCAAATTGGAACGGTTACAGAAACAATTGAGACTATGAAGTTGGCATCAGCAAATGGGGTTACCTCGGTAGTTTCACATCGTTCTGGAGAAACAGAAGATGCTTTCATTGCTGATTTTGTAGTTGGAGCTGGGACTGGTCAAATTAAGACAGGTTCTTTATCTCGTAGTGATAGGGTTAGTAAATACAATCAATTAATGAGAATTGAAGCTAAATTGGGCGACAGGGCCCAAATGGCTAAGTTCCCATTTAAAAAGTAGTTCAAGGAGTCATATATGAAGAGTGATAAGCCAAAGGTTTTATTAGCTATTCTTGATGGTTGGGGAATTGGTAAAGATTATCCGGGGAATGCTATTTCATTAGCCAAAACTCCTTTTTACGATAGTTTGTTGGAAAAATATCCTCATACTCAGCTAGATGCTTCTGGTGAAGAGATTGGTTTGCCCAAGGGTCAAATGGGGACTTCGGAAGTAAATCATTTTGCTATTGGGGCTGGAAAAGTAGTTTCTCAAGATTTAGTCAGAATAAATCAGGCTATTGAGGATGAATCTTTTTATCAAAATCCTGCATTTCTAAAAACTTTTGAGCATGTTAAAGAATGCGATAGTGCTCTCCATGTGTGGGGATTGGTTAGTGATGGTGGGGTTCATTCACTTCAGACTCACGTGGTGGCAGTAGTTGAAGCTGCTAAAAGAGCTGGCCTGAATAAAGTTTATGTTCACGCTGTGACTGATGGCAGAGATACTTCTCCAGTTAGTGGAGTTAGTTTTGTAGAGAAACTAGACGCATCTTTGGTTGAAATAGGATTGGGTCAGATTGTAACGGTGGTTGGCAGATACTATGCGATGGATAGAGATAAAAATATGGATCGAACTGATCAAGCTTTTGAGCTCTACATGAATGGACAAGGTGAGAAATTTAATAGTGCTAGTTCAGCTATTCAAGCCAGCTATGATGTTGAAGTCACTGATGAGTTTATCAAGCCAGTGGTGGTTGGTGATGAGGCTCAAGTGGTGGCTGAAAACGACGGTTTGATTATGGTTAATTTTAGGAATGATCGACCCCGCCAAATCGCTCAGCTATTTTTAGGTAAAGGTCCACAGAATTTATTTATTACTACCATGACGACTTATCAACCTGATTTTCAGGTAGAAATTGCCTATCCTTTAGTAGGAGTTAAAGAATGCTTGGGTAAGGTTATCTCTGATGCGGGGTTGAGTCAGTTACGAATTACTGAGACTGAAAAGTTTGCTCATCTAACCTTTTTCTTAAATTGTAAAAAAGAGGCGCCGTTTGAGAATGAAGATCGGTTTATGTTTGATTCTAATTCAGATGTGCCAACCCATGATCTTAAGCCGGAAATGCGAGCACTAGATATTGCTCGAAAAATTGTCGAAGATATCGAGTCTGATTCTCATGAGGTTATTTTTACCAATCTTTGTAATGCAGACATGGTAGGTCACACCGGTAATATTACAGCCACAATTAAAGCTTGCGAGGTAATTGACCAGGCTTTAGCTAAGATTGTGCCAGCAGCCTTAGAGCATGGGTATGTGGTAATGATTACTGCTGATCATGGTAATGCTGAGGTAATGCTGACTGAGAGCCAGGAAATGGTGACTGCTCATAGCTGCAACCAGGTGCCTTTTATTCTGATTTCTGATCAATATCAAAACTTAACTAAAGAGGGTGGTGCGTTAGTAGATATGGCGCCGACTATCTTGAAGATACTTGGGTTAGAAACCCCTCAGGAGATGACTGGTCAGAGTTTTGTTTGATGAAGAAAGATCAGTTTTAGTTTTACATAAAAACTTAATATTTTCTTAATGGTTGGATGCTAGTATAAATACGTAGATAGCAATAATATTCATGTATATGAAAAATCATTCCCACCATTCTCAAACTATTAACTATGACTTAGACGAGCGAAAAGATGAGACTACATCTAAAATATTAAAGAAGATGGGTGAGTTAATGAATCTACTCGATAAAGACAAAGGGCGAGAGTTCGATCATCGAAAAGAAAAAATAAAGTTAATTTCTCTTCACACTTCGGAAACTGATGGTAAACCTAACTTAGGTTCTTGGAGAATAAGTTTTGAGAATCATGTCCCCTTTCATATAAAATATTCATGATTCAACTACCAGAGGTACTGGTGTTTTAGCCTTAAGCTTGTTAGAATGTCAAAGTTCATTAACATCCCCGGTAGCTCAATGGCGGAGCAGGAAGCTGTAACATTATTCAGGTTAATTTTGCGTCTCATTTATGTCTAAAAAAAGAACTTATTCAGATAGACGAGAATATACTATAAAAGCAGTAGCCAAGAGAAGAAAAAAAATTCGTCTTATGGCTCTAGATTATTTAGGTGGAAAATGCTGTTTTTGTGGATATGATCGTTGTTCGGCAGCTCTTGATTTTCATCATAGGGATCCAAACACAAAAGAATTTGGACTCTCTCAGAGTGGCATGACTAGGTCTTGGGAGAGAACAAGGAAAGAACTTGAAAAGTGTGTATTGGTTTGTTCAAATTGTCATAGAGAAATACATGCTGGAAAATTGCAGCTCTCTGAAGAAATTCAGAGATGAAAAGTGGGTGAATTGACGGGAAACCTAAGTTTTGTTTTTAACAAAATATGGCAATCCGCAGCCAAGCCTCTTATTTTAGAGGAAGGTTCAGAGACTAGGTGATTACACCCTAGAGCGCCCACCACCTAAATTTAATATTTGTTAAATATGGTGATGAGATAGTCCATGCTTAATGGAAACATTAGGATTACATGTAACTTCAAGGTTGCTGGTTCGAGTCCAGCCCGGGGAGCCAAGTTGGATTGGCAGGGACCAAATCAGGTCTTTTTGCCAGTATATCAGTGTATTCTTGGGGTTCTATCCAATCATTAAATTTTTCATCCCAATTGTCTGATTCTGAAAGTAATCGATAGTGATCATACAGATCTATCCGTATTTTTCCATCTTTTAAGATAAGGTTCGATCCAAGATTAAGTAATATTTGACGCTTTTCATCTTTGGTCCCATGTTTAAACTTATGTTGGGCAGCATGAGCAAAATCTAGGGATGACTCAATCTTTTTTCTCCAATTAACTACAGTGTGGTCATTATCATTGAGTCTTTCAGCAGTGAGCTTCTTTTCTTTTTCTAGTTCAGATTTTTTATGCTGATATTTTTCTTCTTGGACCCCACCGTTTAAATAGAGGTCTAATAGGCGATTGAGTTTCTTTTCAATATTCTCTAAAGATTTGTTTTGGGAGGATAAAACAGTCTCTCTGTGCCTTGACTCACCTTGATGGACCACAGAAAGCCACTTTTTGGCCCATTTAATGAAGTCGCTATCTGGTCTAATTTTGCCTAATAGCTCGATCACTTGAGTTTCTAGACTTTTCTCATTAATTGGAGGCTGAATACATTTCCCTTTGCACTTTTGAGAGCAATGGTAATAAGTGTAATTAGCTATTCTTTGAGTCTTAGTATAGTATTTTCGCTTCTTACTAGCTGTGATCCCGTATGAGCACGCCCCACAGCGAAATAAGCCGGTGTACTGATGCTCATGACTGTGAGAAATAGGTCTGCCTTTATTTCCGAGCATTTTTTGGATTTGGTCAAACTCATTAATAGAAATCATAGGTTCATGTTTGCCTTTAAACCAATTACCTGAGTTTTTAGGCCACTCATACTCACCGTAGTAAAAGGGATTATTTAAAGTGTGGTAAAAGGTAGATCTGGCTAGAGTATTGTTTTTAGAACTAGTAAGTTTCCACTTATCTCTGGCTTCTCTATAAACTGAAAGTGGCTCTCGTCCTTTAAGGATCTCGATGAAGACTCTTTGAACCAGGTCAAATCTATCAGGATCTTTCTCAATAGTTTTAAATCCTTTTTCTAAGTTGGGGGTATTTTTATAACCTGTGGGTGCATGTTGTGGATACCAACCCATACTAGCTTTGGTTTTCATACCACGCTTGGCATTAATCCCTCGATTGTCATTTTCTAGCTTAGCTTGACTACAAAGAAGATTCAGAAGAAATTTGTCGCTAGGGGTATTAGTGAAGCTTTGAGATGGGGTAATAACTTCTTCCAAATAACCTAGGTCCTGATAATGAATGATGATGCCAGTATCAACTGGGTTTCTAGAGAGTCGGTCAGGATTCCAGACTAGTATTTTTTTCACATCACTAGACTTCAATCTTTCGATCATCTGGTTAAAGATTGGTCTTCCAGGAGTCTTAGCTGATTTAGACTCTTCGAAAGATTCAATAATAAGTAAGTTCATCTTAGAAGCAACTTTTTGTATTTCTTCTTTTTGTGAAGGTATAGAGAGGACCTGTCGATCCTCGCTTTCTTGAGACTTGCGGTAATAGCTGAATACAGGAGTTATCGGCATAGTTAGATGAATACGCTATATTTCCATATTACACTATTTTTTGAATTTAGTTTTCCCACCCTTAGTTCTTAGAACTCCTATGAAATAAGATGAAGCATTGGAAACAGATTTTTCTCTGGAAATATCATTAAGAGCACTGAGAGTGATTTGAAGAGACTCAATCACTAGTCCATGGTCATTATTTTCTGCAACTATTTCAAAGTATCTTTGGCTTTTTTTATCTTTTAATTCTCTAGTAAGAGTATTGGCTAAATCTTTGTTTCTGGCTGATAAATCTTTATACTCTTTTTCAGCTGGTGTTTCTCCACTATCAACGTTAACGTCTTTTAATCTTTCTTTATTATCGTTAACGTTTTTTCCTCTTAAGGCAGCATTCTCTATTATGTCAGCCAATCTCTGTGGTTGTTTCATAACGTTGATTAATTAATTGGTACATGTTTATAAAATTTTCAGCCAAGCTTCTTGCCTTAGTATGAGAAATTTCTCTGCCAAGTTTTTCCTCATACATTTTTTTAAACTCTCTCACAGCTCTATCTGGGAGTAGGTTTTCAGTTTTCAGCATATATCCTTGTCTTTATGCTTTTTAGCTGATTGAAGAATTGCTGAGGTTCAACTTTAATTTGCTTATTCCAATATTTTTCAATAAATTTACTTAACTCTGGGGTCTGGTCAAATAAAAAATTAGCTTTACGAGGATTTGATCTATCAATACTTTTGATAGGAAAGAAAATTGATAAGGTAGTTACCAAAGATAAGTCGAAGGAACTGTGTATCTTAGGTTCATCATTGTTGATTGTCATAATACTTCCAAATTAATGGAAGTGATTAGCAGGGTGGCAAGCCCCAATTTTGTATAAAAACTAGCTAGTTTTCATCCAGTTTTTCTAATAGATAGGGTGGGATGGCAAGATGTCCACCACGAATTTTTAATTTAAAGCCTCGATTAGTCTCAATTTGGACAGCAGTAACTCCATTTCTTATTAAATCCTTCTTAAGATCATTAATAATTTCTCTTGTACTTCTATTAATCTCCCAATATTTTTTATGTTTCCACTGGTCTTTTCTAAAACTAGGGACGAAGGGAATTTCATCATAATTAGTTTTGTTTGGATAATTTCCCCAAATAAGTTTGAAATATAAATATCTTTTTGATTTTCTAGAATGAAAAGTAAACACTGTTTGACCTTCAAATTGTAAATAAGCTTCGCTATTTTTAGGATTTTCTACTAAATCCCAATGACAGCGGTTTACTGCCTTTTGATTTTGAATGACTGCGTCTTGTTTAACCATGGAGCCAATAAGTAAAATTTCCAAATTGCTGAGAAATGTTTTTTCGTCATGAACTTCCAGCTCTATTCTAGTTGGTGAAAATAAATTCGCAGGCTTAGTGTCCTTGATTTTTATCAAATGATTTGACTCTAGCTTTTTTAAAGTATCTATTTGATCATCTGAACTAATACTAGATGTAAAGACTAGGTAATCAAATCTTTTTGGTCCTATTTGAAGGGGATCTACTTGATGGTTAAAACCTAGATGCAAAGATTCTAGGGTGTACTGGAAGGGAGATGTTTTCATATTATTGTTTAATTTATTAGTACTACTCGTCTTTTATCATGCCGAAATTTTGCTGTAAATACTGAAGGATAGGAATTACGGCAATTTTGGTTTATGTAAGGGTAAAAAGTGAGTAAAAATTACTGTTTATTAGATGATGGGTAATGGCAATTTTTTAGTTATTAGGATAATTTTAAGTCAAAAACTATTAAAATAATCCCAGCAAGTATTCCTCCACCAATACATGTGACGACAAATATACTAACTGTTTGAATTAAATATTCATGGTTGCCAATATCCCATTCTTCTTTCATTAAATCTTCTTTAAACTGTGGTAAGTAGAATTGGAAAGCTGATATCAAGCAGGTTGCAATAATAGATGCTTGGGTGTTTTTTGAAAACACCAATGCTGTCATATATATAATAAATATGTTTATGAAAAAAACGAGTAATTTTTGTATTTTAGCTATCATGAAAAAGTCCTATTTATGCGTCGATGTGCACTAAAATTCACTGAATTATCTATTAGTCTTGAGAAGTTCGGGTTTTGGTTATTCATGATACTTTTATTGTCTTGCATATATGAATCAAGTTAATTTTATGGTTGAAAATTTGTAGTTGAGTACATTTTTACGGTATGAAAATTGCGGCTAAACTTGTTAGTGGTAGTAAGAACAATAGAAAAATGAATCCAGCAAAGTATCCCATTCCTATCCAAGTAGAAATAAATGCAATTATCTGAAGAAAAGAATTTGGTTTGCCAATGGCCTTTAATGTTAGTGATGTTGTAATTTTAAACATACCTATCCATATCGGTATGATTCCTACCCACACAAAAAGATCAGGGTTTATTTGAATACCAAGAGCCATGATTAATACTCCAGGGACCATGAATAATGAGATGTCTTTTCTCATTTTCTTATCAACAGTCGAAGTAAATTTTTGACGAAAAGACTTAATATTCATAGCTCCTTAAAATTAGATGAGTACTCTATATATTATTAGATGAATACACAGGAAAATCAATGGTATGAACCAATTGGTTTTTAAAGTACCGCTTACTAAATCTGATAACTCAAAACTTAAGGATAGGCTGAGTAAAAAAATCAGTTATAACCTGAGAAAATTTCGACAAAATAGGGACCTAACTCAGCAGGAGCTTTCAGATAAAGCCGGATTACATTTAACTTATGTAGGACACTTAGAGGCAGGTAAATATCACCCTTCAACTTATGTGTTATGGAAGATTGCTAATGTGTTAAAAGTTAGTCTTGATGACTTGGTGACTTAGCATCAGTTTTGTCAGGGTCATTGCTTGTAGTTTCGTGGGTGAGGTTATGATTGAGATTTTTGAGATATGCTTTCTGGACCAAGTCAGCCTCTTCTTTAAATGAATGTTGCTCAGTTTTTTCTACTTCATGCAAAAGATTATGATTTAGGTTTTTAATAAATGCCTCAGATCGTATATGAGATCGTTCTTGAAAAGAGAGTTTGTTTGAATGAGATTTTTTATTTATCATGTCTATATTAGATGTTTACGCTACAATTATAGCGCAATGATTTCTTTTTTTAGTAATGTATTATAATTATCTGAGTTTTATGAAAAGGGTATTAGCAGTAATTTCATTTTTATTATTTTTATTAATTATTATTTATGCTTATTTATCCTTTTGTTTCTCAAATGTATTGGTAAAAGGCTTTCTTACAGAAATAACTCTTCAGTTGATGGGTGGTTTTTTCTTAGCCTTAGCAGTTTTGATATCAGGTATCTTCTTGGAAGAGAGAAGAGCCAAGGAATTAAAGATAAATGATCTAAATGATAGGCTAATAGTTTTACAGAATCTTGTTAGTAGTAACTTTGATAGAGGAAAAAGCTCATGGAACTTCTCTAATAGAACACCATCTTTTTACTTTGACAATAATTGGATTGTTCCAATCTATGATTTACTAACTCAGAATGATAGAAGATGGGAAGTATTTTTGCATGAAAGTATTAAGTTGTTAGATGATCCTACAGAGTTGATTTTGGAATTAAACAAGTTCATTATTTTGATGAATAAATCTTTAATAAATGCAGAAAAACTAGATAATGAATTAAAGCTTTCCATAGTAGGTCCAGGGTTAGCGGCAAGTCTTGGAAGTGTGTATGTTGTTGATAGAAATGAAGCACAGAAAAATGCTGAATTTAAGTTTTGGATATTCAGAGCTACATGGGCAGGAGCTAACTCTACTGAAATTTTGTTTGGCTACTCTCATTTTTCTCAGGTTCAGCTTAAAATTAACAGAATTGAAAGCCTAATGGTTGAAGCACTATCATTAGATAGTGGTTATGAATGCGTTAAATTGATAAAAAAGCTAAAAGCTGATAGAAAAAAACTAGTTAAACAAGTTAGTCAAATTAAAAAGATAATAGAAGAAATAAAATGATAGGTTTTTCTTGTTACCGATTAATTTATTGGGTGATATCGATATTTGTAATTATTTTATATACAGTGTTCTCTCCAGAGGCATTTTTCCACAATACTCATAGGAAAGAAAAACCAATTTTATTTGATAGGTGGAAAGATAAAAGATTGGCTTGGAACATTCACCAAAGCTTTATTCACCTTGTTGGTTCTATTATTGGGTTTGTTGCTTTAGATATCTTATTTTTTAAATTAGGAATTAAAAACGCAGATGAACTGGAGTTGTTACATCTATTATTATTAATAATAGGCATCTCTGGAGTTATGGGGTTTATACCAAGAATATTATTCGGTTCTAGTTTAGGAGGAAAGTAACTATCTTAGTGAGCAAATACTTTGGAAGTTAAATGATATAATAAGTAAGATAGGCTGCCTCTAAGGCAGTTTTTTTGTATAAGCTTTGAACTGATTTTATATTACTTAATTTGAAAATATGAAAAACTCTAAATCCCTCAGAAATGTATTTTTTAAATCAAAATTGATGAAATGGGCCGTCGGAGGAGGTCTTTTTGCAGTTATATATTTTTGGTTTTTCCTTAGAGATAGAAATATATTTTTAGAGAAAATATTTTGGAGCATGTTGATATCACTTGTTAAGTTTATGCAAATTCCCAGTAGTCCTTTCTTTTGGATATTCTTCATATTTATTTTTATATATCTTCTTTTTCAGAGTGGTAAGCTGAGGCTTGTCTCAGGGTTTTTTTCTGATGATTTTAAGGAAGGTCTTGGCAAGTGGGAATATGGAGATGAAGGTTGGAAGCAAGAACAAGAAGACGGAAAGTGGTTGCTGAAATTGAAATCTTTTTAACAAAAAATGGTGGTGAGTGTAGTCTTTATAGAAGTGATGTCTCTAGAGGAGACGCAAACCTACTAATTGAATTTCACGCTACTATTCCAGAATGGTTTGTAAATATGCATCATGCTTTTGACAGTGTGTTAAATAGCACAACTAAAGGCTTTGGTTGTGCTTGGGTAGAAGATAGGTAATTGCTGCTATAATTTTCTCAATGCAATTCACAATAAAAAAAATCTCTATTCCAGTTGAGAATCAAACAATGGATGGGACTTTATACACTCCTGATATAAATAAAGATAAATTTCCAGCGGTGGTTGTTTATCATGGCCGTGGTAGTAGTCAGGCTCGTTATACAGACAGAGCTGAAGAATTAGTTAAGTCTGGTTTTATTACCTTAATTTTTAGCTTCCGTGGTTGTGGTGACAGTGATGGTGAGTTTAAAGACCAGACTCTAGAGATGGGCTATCAAGATGCTTTAGCAGCCTATGACTTTCTTTTTAAGCAGGACAATGTAGATAAAAATCGCATTGGAGTTTATGGAGGTAGCTATGGTGGTTATCAGGCTACCCTAGTTTCTAAAGAAAGAGAATTCGAATCTCTGGTTTTATCTGTGCCTGCTTTATATAAAAACGAATGGTGGAAGATAGTTCCAGAATCCTTAGGAGAAGAAACTACTCAAAAATATAGAGATGGTGATGATTTTGCAGATAATAAAGCAATCAAAGCAATAGAAGGCTATGCAGGACAACTACTATTGATTCAGCATGAGCTTGATGACATTTGTCCTAAGAAACAAACTGACTCTTTCTTTAATTATGCAACTTTAGCTTCAAAAAAAGAAAAAATAATGATGAATAGGGTTGGGCATCCGCTGATGAAAAAAGAAGATAGAGATAAGTCAAATAAAATGACAGTTGATTGGTTCAAAGAGACATTATGAAACTTAACAAAACTGTCTCTGCTCTTATTGGTCTCCTAATCGCTTACTTGCTTTTAGCTATTATTAGTTATAGTACTTTTTTACAAATCCCAGTTTTTGAAGGTGAACCTTTAGTTTGGCAATCATTGGTTGAGCAGTTCACGACTTGGATTCCAATAATTTTAGGCATTTTGTACTTATTTAAAACTATTTTAGAAGTTCCTCTTAAGAAAAATAAAATAGTGAATGAAAATAAGTTTATTATTCCCGGATTGTTTTTAGTTTTCGTTTCAGCTTTTAGCACTGGTGTTCATGCTGTAGCTCAAATATTTGAAGATTTTTTAGCAAGTAATCCTGATACTCATATTTACAGGATGGCTTTTTTCTTTGATGAGTATATAGGGCATCTCTTTGTTGTTACTTTAACAATTGTTTTGATGTTTGTAGCTTTTATGGAGTTAAATAGAAAAAGACAACAGTTGTCTAAATTAGATGATTATTTAGTCATAACAACTGGAGTTCTTAATGGAGCTATGTGGGGATTAATGGGGGTAGAGGGTGGTAGTATTTATTTGTTGATTATTCCTACAATGTTTATTGCGCTTTGGTCTTTAAGAAAAACTCTTATTAAGCATAGCTTAAAGTTAAATGATTATCCTTTCACTAAATACTCGGTAATAGCCACGAGCGTAATGTTAATATGTGTAATCTGGTGGGTTGCTAGTAGAGGCTGGTTTGTGCAGCCTAGTGATTTAGGGTATGAGTTAATGAGGTTTTAAACAGTGTAGAAAAAATCAATCAACTTGAGGCAGAAGGTGGCTTAATAATGGAAAAGAAATAGAAGGGGAATGCATGAAGCTTTACAGAAGGGACTAAGCTAGCTCAAGAGATACTAAATAGTGGCAAGGCAGCTCAAAAACTAGAAGATTTAATTAAAAAACTTGGTGACATGGAATTGCTGCAGAGTTGGTTAGAGAAGCATTTGTTATAATTACCCTTTATGAACGTAGTAATAGAAAAAAGACTTTTGGATGATGTGGCAGAAGTTATTTTTAATTTAGTCCAAAGGACATTTACTAGAGAATTTGATCCTCCAACTAAAGATGTAGCTGCAGTAAAAGAATATTTGAGGGACTCAGAAGTTTATAGTGTTAGTGACAATGGTGTCTCAATCGGATACTTCTCTTTCAACTTAACATCGGATAAAACAGTTGAGTTAAAATCAATAGCCTTGCTTCCGTCTTACCAGGGCAAAGGTATTGGAAAGCAAATGCTAGATAAACTTTTTGAGCTAACACAAGGTTGTATCATAAATTTAGTTGTTCATCCAGGTAATACTGCCGCGTTAATTAGTTACTTAAAGAATGGGTTTGTCATTAAAGGATGGAAAGAAGATTATTTCGAAGATAATCAGCCAAGAATCTTAATGGAGACATGTTTTGATTAAGTTTATTTCCTCTTTTGTTTTTGGTTTTTTATTTGCTTGGGCCTATGATGGATTTGCAGTTAATGTTTTAAATAAAGACGCTTTATTTGTGGGAAAGTATAGGCTGCATCATAGCTTATATGGATTGTTGTTTATCTGTTTATCTTTGGTTAATAAAAAATCATTCTTTATGGGTTTTGGACTAGGAATCATTGCTCAGCATACTATTACAGATGGTTTTTGGTTTGTGACTAAATAGAAGTTCTAACATGGTCTACTACGGGGATCTAGTCTAAAAAAGACCTTTGAGTAGGTCTTTTTTAATGTATGATAGAATAGTGACTAATGAAAATTTTCTTAACTGGTCACAAAGGTATTATTGGTCAAGAATTTATTAAACGCTATAGCGATGATTATGAAATTGTTGGTTATGATCTTCAAGATGGTGATGACTTACTAGATTACGAAAACTTGTTGAATAAAATCTCTGGATGTGAGCAAGTAGTTCATTTGGCAGCTATCTCAAAGCCAGTTGAAGGTAAATCTTTTGAGGATTATTTTCATAGTAATGTAGAAGCTACTCTTAATATTTTAAAAGCTGCTGTAGAAAAAAAAGTTAAGCGAGTTGTCTATGCTAGCTCTACTACTATCTATGGAATAGAAAAAGGAATCCCCTTTAAAACTCCCATTACTGAAAACCAGTCATTTATATCTCAATACTTAACAGCACAAGATTTATCTTGTAGAGATGTTGATTTGTCCTATCACATGAGTAAAGTTATGGCTGAACAAGCATTGGCTTGGTATGGATTAAATAAAAAAATAGAAACGACAGCGCTTCGTTTTGCTCCTACGGGTAAGGTGTTTTTAGGAACTAGTGTCAGTTTTGATAATGCTACTCAAGCTATTAAGTTAGCTTTGGATTATTCTGGAAAGCTTTGGTACGAACCATTTAGTATTACTGATGAGTTAAACCACATTGATATTTCTAAAGCCAAAAAGATACTGGGTTATAGACCAGAAAAACCTAATTATCCACCAAATAAAATTCACTCTTCTTTTGAAGAAAGGACCAAATGAACAAAAATATCCAAGCTATTATCTTAGACGTAGATGGTGTGATTGTTGGTGAAAAGATTGGTTTTAATTCACCTCACCCTCACGAGGATGTAACTGCAGCTCTTAAGAAAATTCAAAATAACGGTATTGCTGTTAGTTTGTGTACTGCTAAGCCTCACTTTGCCATTAGTAAAGAAATTATTGACGCTGATCTAGATAATGCTCATATAGCAGATGGCGGTGGAGTAATTATCTCTCCATTAGAGAATAAAATTATTAAACAAAATAACGTTCCTACACAGAGTGCAGTTAAAGTTCTTCAAGCATTTTTAGATGCTGGAGTTTATGTCGAATTTTATACAGCAGATAACTATGTGATTCAAAAATCACAAGCAGGAGATATTACTCAGAAACATAATCACGTTATCCAAGCAGAGCCACTACAAGTAGATTCTTTAGTAAAAGCTGCTCAGCAAGCACAGATTACTAAGATCATGCCAATTGCAGTTGATGAAGCTGATAAAGAAAACTTAAATAAAATCTTTGAGCCTTTTAAAGATGAGTTGGTAATGAGTTGGGGTGTGCATCCAGTTATTCTTCCACTTCAATTTGGAATTGTGACTGCTCCAGGAATTTCTAAGAAACAAGGTGCTATGGAAATCTCTCAAGCAACCGGTGTTTCTTTAGAGAATACTTTGGGAGTAGGTGATAGTGGTAGCGATTGGCAGTTTATTGAGATGTGTGGGTTTGGAGCAGCTATGGGTAATGCTAAGCAAGATCTAAAAGATTTAGTAGTCACTAAAGGTGAAGGCAAATCATTTGTAGGACCAAGCGTAGATGAAAATGGAATCTTGGAGATATTTAAATATTTTGAGTTAATTTGATGAAACATCAAGAAAAGAAATACCAGGTTGATTCATTTGATGAAATTAGAGTTAAGCTAAGTGCTTTAGGTATCCAACCAAGTAAAGAGAAAACAACCAACCATTATTATGGCCAGCATGAAGGTAATGATGTCACTAAGCTAGTTAGCTATGCTGATAAGAATGAGATCCATGTTCTTAAAGAAGTTAATGGTAAGTTTGATTTGGAGCAGAGTGTTTCTGTAGGTAGCGTTGAAGCGGGACTTGAGTGGCTCAGAGGTAAAGGCTATCAAGCTGTTGATTTAGTTAAGATGTCTAGCATTGACTATGAATACCAAGGTGGTTTAGTTAGGCTTTATTTAATTGATGACTGGCTACACTCAGTAATTTTAGATTATCCAGCAGGGAAGCATGAAGAGATTGAGAGAGATTTTTGTCTAGAAGATGTTGAAAGAATCACTGTGCCTTACAACAAACAACTAGAGCAGTTAGGTAGATTAAGATCGATGGAGCTAGACTAAACAATTTCTAATTAAGATTTTGATATAATATGATTTATATGAATCAAGAAAATGACGCTGAATCAGCACATCCAGAGGAAATCGAAGAAGCATCTATTTCCATAGATGATATATATAAGTTAGCAGCTCGCAAAATCTTTTTTTATTATGTTGAAGGTGATGAAGAATCAGAGCAAATTCTAGCATTGGAGATAGAAAATGTTAGGAATGATCCAGCAATTCACTATGGTTCAATACTTGATGCCATTAAAGAATTATTCCCAGAGGGGAAATATCCTCCACATATACAGAAATTATATGATGAGATGATTGGAGAAAAAGAAGGAAGAGGTCCTATATTTGATGATGAGTCTATATTAAAACTCGGAGCTGACATGGCAGCAGCACTGGGGGGTATTAAAGAGACTAATAAAGAAGACAAGTCCTAACATGGTCCAATACGGGGAGCACGATGAAAAAAGACCTTTGCATGGGTCTTTTTTGTTGATATGATATAATTCTCTTTATGTTTAAAAACCTCAAAGCTAATGCTGGCCTCCTATCTCTCTTTTTAGCTACTTTCATTTGGGGAGCTACTTACGTAGTTACAAAAATTGGCTTAGATGAGATGGGACCCAATACTCTTGGTTTCTATAGAGGGATCTTAGGATCTGCGTTTTTAGTTTCAGTTCTTGTTTTTCAGGGTAAATTTAAAAGCTTCTTCTCTACAGTTAAAAAACAACCCCACGTTTTTGCCCTAATTGGTTTTATTGGTATTACCTTGAGTATGATTACTCAGAACATTGCCCTTACTTTAACCACATCAGCTCTTTTTTCAATTATCTTAGCAACCACCTCTCCCATATTTATTGCTCTAATCTCAGCCATGTTCTTAAAAGAAAAGCTGTCATTAACTAAGATAGCTGGTTTAGTTCTAGGATTTATTGGAGTAGCGGTAATTCTTTTTAATAAAGATTTAATTGCAGGAATTGGTGGGACTGCTTCATTAATTGGACAGTTACTTTCATTAGCTACTTCTTTTGTATGGGCAATATATTCAATCCAGAATAAGCATTATTCTAAAGATATCTCAGCTATATTTTTAACTACGGGTGCTTACATCTTTGGAACGCTATTTTTAGCACCTGTTTCATTTATTTTTGAAACCCCCTTGGTTTTTATGAGTTTTTCAGCAATTACTTGGGCGATTATTCTATTTTTAGGAATAGCTTCGGCTGGATTGGCTTTCTACTTATGGAGCTATGGCTTTTCAAAAGTAGAAGCTTCTAAAGCAGGTATGTTCATGTACCTAATACCAGTTATCTCACTTAGTCTTGGTTGGTTATTACTAGATGAAGTCCTGACAGCTCAGGCAGTTATTGGCTCTGCAATTATTTTAGGTGGAGTCTTGTTGGTAGAAAAAAATAAGTAATATAATTGTTAATTATTCAGTAGAGAAGTCCTAACTTGGTCCAATGCGGGGAGCACGTTAAGAAAAGACCTTTGGATAGGTCTTTTTTAATATAATTACCCTAATGAGATTAGTCATTTTTGTGGTGCAAATTATGTTTTTTAACAGAATTAATTTAATTCTTAAATCTGTACAATTCTAGAAACTTTGACCTATACTGTACTTATGACCCAGGAAATTGCAGAAGCGGTGGATGAGTATTTAGATTTATCTCAGCCAGAATTAGTAGAAACAGAACCTATTGATGTTGACGAAATTGAAGCTCAACGAGGAAAGAATGATTACTTCACCTACATTGCTAAAGCTCTGGTTGATGATCCTGAAGTAACAGTTGATATTCCTTATGCTAACCACGTTTGGCACGAATCTGGTGAGAATATTATTCCTCCAGCTTTTGATGAGTTTTACCACTATGCTCGATTAGCAATTAACGATATTCAGCCATACCAGATTAGGTTTTACTTTGGTATTGACGATTATCCTTCACCTATTGTTGGCACTGCTGATTCGGGCAGGACTTCTTTTTCAGAGACACTTCCTGGCCCAGTGATAGATATTTCAATAATTAAGTTTTGTGTTAAACACTTTTTGCAAGTGAAAGCTAAAATGCCAGCTTTAGCAGAAATAATCGAACCTCTAATGAATAAGCAAACAACTTTGTATTTACAAGGGATACTAGCTGATTCACCGCCAATCTCTGGAGAAGAGCTAGTTGTTAATTTAGTAGCACCACAAGAAACACCTGGGTTTTGGCAAATTATGGAAATTTATAGAGGTTTTGGTATCAAAGCAATTGTAAGTGCAAAACAAATGTTGGGTAGAGATTTTGAAAGCGCAGATGACTTTGACTCCCTTTGGCCTGAGCCTTTCCGTCAGCAAGTTAAAGATTTGTCTTTAGTTAATCGAACAGGCTTATTGGGCTTACTTAATAAATTTGCTATGCATCCCCAATTACAGATTGAAGAAATGCCATTAACTGTTTTTCATCTAAATAAATTTCCTGATAGGGATAGTGATTCTTATCTCCAGATTAGTGATTTTGTCAGGACACATTTGGATTTGGTTTGTCCTGAATTATTAGCTGCGACTACAGGCATAAAACCAGAAGATATAAGTCTTAGGTTGATTGATTCAATTAGGACTTCTTTTATGGATCTAGAATCAAAAAAAAGATATCTTTTAGATGAGGATTCAACTAAGTATGCTGATGTAGCAACTCAAGAAACAGACGGTGGAGTTAGTTGGTGTCCTAAGACAGAGCGTAGGTTAATTTCAGAAACAAGTTCTGGGGCTGCTTTGGTGTGTAAGTATGTATATCCAGATGGTGGCGAAGTAATTTTAGCAACTAAGTTTGAAGAGGTAACTCTTGCAATGTGCTTATCATCCAATGTACCCGATTTTCATGTAGGAGGGATTTATATACCTGATGACAAGACTGAGAAAAAGCTAATTTCTCGTAGAAATAGAAATAGCTGGGATTATAAACTTTACAAGCGAGATGTTAATCGTCAAGCTAGTGAAATTAATGAAGTTTGGTCATTTACTAGAGATGCAAATACTGATGTAGTTGTTCCCCAAACTTTGGAGATTATAAAAGAAAAATTTATTGAAGTAGAAGAAGACTATGATCTTGCTAAAAGACTTATGACTTTCATGGAAACTGCTTTTAGACCTACTGCGGAGTAATTTTATAAAAATAGTTTGTTGTAAAATTCTGAGCAAATAAAAATCCCTCCTACTGCTTTTTAGCTAGTATGGCGACTATTCGAGGGAGCACCAATGGAAAAGAGCTTTAAACAAGTCCTAACTTGGTCCAATACGGGGAGCACGATGAGAAAAGACCTTTAAATAGGTCTTTTTTTATTTAGCTGAGGTTCGAGTCTAAAATTTTGATATACTCTACTTTATGAAAAAAATAATTATCATTGACTTGGATGGCACAGCTGTAGATTCTCCTAAACAAAAATTACCTAGTGATCGTTTAGTAGCAGCAACAACTAAATTGCAAGAAAATTATCATGTTTCTGCAGCTACTGGTAGAGTCTGGACTTTTGCCGAGCCAGTTCTTCGTGGTTTAAAATTAGTTGATCCTTGTATTATTTCAGCTGGTACACAGATTTGTAACCCAGTTACTGGGGAAATACTTTGGCAAAAAGTCATTAGTGATGACTCCTTGAGCAGGGTAATTGAGACTTTTAAACAATATCCTGATTGGAAGCTCTTGCATAATGATGGCACAGAAGATGATTACTTTTTTGGTGGAGTTTATCCAGAAAAATTTGAAAATGAAGAGCCAGTTTACTTTTTAGAGCAAGTTTTTGTTCCAGATGAAATAGCCATAGAAATACATCGTAAGCTTAGTGAGGTAGATGGTGTTACATGTGTGATGGTGACTGCTCAGAAACCTGGCACCAGAGATTTGCATGTCATAAACAGTGGAGCTACCAAAGAGCAGGCGATTGAAGAGCTTTTAAAGCTGCTAGATATAGAGAAAGAAGACTCTATTGGTATTGGAGATGGACATAATGATTTACATCTTTTTAATGCTGTTGGTCGGAAAATAGCGATGGGCAATGCTGTCGATGATTTAAAAAATAATGCGGATGAAGTTATTGGATCGGTAAAAGAAGATGGATTAGCAAGTTTCTTCGAAAAGTTAATTTAAGATCTAGACATACTAGACCAGACAAGTCCTAACTTGGTCCAATGCGGGGAGCTCGTGAAAAAAGACCTTTGAATGGGTCTTTTTTTACTATAACACTGATTGAGAATATTTAATTTAAGACTCTAAAGCTTTTTGTATTGCCTCAATTACTCCATCTTCAGCTTGTGTGCCCACAATAAAATCAGCAACCTCTTTGAGTTCTGTTGGTGCATTGCCCATAGCCACTTTTATTCCACAAGCATCAAGAAGGGGTAAGTCATTGAAGCTATCACCAATGCCCATAATTTCTTGTGAATTAATATCCATCATCTTTGCATAAGCTATCAAGGCTGATTTTTTGCCAGCTCTACCGTCATTAATATCCATTCCAACACCTCTTTTCCCAGTAGTCTTGACAATATGTAGTTGTGGAAAATCATTGATGAGAGTTTGTAGCATGGGTTCTATTTGCTGTGCACTATATAGTGGCGGAATAGCTATTTTGGGGACAACATTTAGTGGTAACTCTTCAATATCTCTAATATTAGCCCCTGTAGCAAACTCTGGGTCAGACTTTCCTTCTTTAGTAAATAAATCCTTACCTGATTCTGCTAGAAGAATAAAATCATTTAATGGAAGTAATCTGTCTAGAATGGCTTTGACATCATTAATAGGAATATACTTGCCCCAAATCACTTCACCTGTCTTACTTGAAATAATCTCTGCACCTCCACGTACTATTTGCGGGGTCTTTAGCTTAATTTCTTGACACATACTCTCCAAGAGGCCCTCGTATGCTCTCCCTGTGGCAATAGAAAAAATGCCGCCTTTAGTAACATAATTACTAATTGCAGCTTTAACTTCATTTGAAATTTTTTGTTCATAACTAACAATGGTGCCGTCAAAGTCTGAAACAATAGCCTTAATTTTCATAAACCAATTTTAACATCAATGAACTGAAATTTGTTAACATCCAGATAAATAATCTCCTAGAAAAGTCCTAACTTGGTTTAACCCGGGGAGCTCGTGAAAAAAAGACCTTTAGATAGGTCTTTTTTGTTATTATGATATAATTCTTTTTTATGCTTAAAAAACTCAAAGCAAATGTTGGTCTTTTGTCTCTCTTTTTAGCTACTTTTATTTGGGGAGCTACTTACGTAGTTACAAAAATTGGCTTAGATGAAATGGGACCCAACACTCTTGGTTTCTATAGAGGAATCTTAGGATCTGCGTTTTTAGTTTCTGTTCTCATTTTTAAGGGTCAATTTAAAAGCTTCTTCACTGCAGTTAAAAAACAGCCACACATCTTTGCCCTGATTGGTTTTATTGGTATTACCTTGAGCATGATTGCTCAAAACATTGCTCTTACTTTGACTACTTCAGCTCTTTTTTCAATTATCTTAGCAACCACCTCTCCTATATTCATTGCTTTAATCTCAGTCATGTTTTTAAAAGAAAAATTATCATCAGTTAAAATAACTGGCTTAGTATTGGGATTCATTGGGGTAGCAGTAATTCTTTTTAATAAAGATCTAGTCACAGGGATTGGTGGTACTTCTTCTTTAATTGGACAGTTGCTTTCGTTAGCTACCTCTTTTGTTTGGGCAATATATTCAATCCAGAATAAACACTATTCTAAAGATATCTCAGCTATATTTTTAACTACGGGTGCCTACATCTTTGGAACGCTATTTCTAGCACCTGTCTCATTCATTTTTGAAAATCCCTTAGTATTTATGAGCTTTTCAGCAATTACCTGGGCAATAATCTTATTTTTAGGAATAGCTTCAGCTGGATTGGCTTTCTATTTATGGACTTATGGTTTTTCAAAAGTAGAAGCCTCCAAAGCAGGTATGTTTATGTACCTGATCCCAGTTATCTCACTTAGTCTTGGCTGGTTATTGCTGGGTGAATTATTAACAACTCAAGCAGTTGTTGGCACTTTAATTATCTTGGGAGGTGTTTGGTTAGTAGAAAAGTCCTAACTTGGTCCAACCCGGGGAGCTCTATGAAAAAGACCTTTGAATAGGTCTTTTTTTAATTAGATAAGGTTCGAGTCTAAAACTTTGATATACTCTTGTTTATGTATAAAGTTCGTCTTGTTTCGTTTTTAGAACCACTCGTCATAAATACTACTTTTAGCAAATGGCCAAATCACATAACCCTAACTCCAGCCTTCAAAGTAAATGACTTAGACGAATTAGTTGATAGGTTGAAAGGTGAAAGTCTATCTATTAGAAGAATATCCTATAGAGTTTCATCAATTGCTTATTTTGGTTTGAATAAAGATGTAAAGGTGAGTCTATTAGCTAATAACAATGAGTTAAGGAGTCTTCATGGCTCTTTATTAAAAATAGTTACTAATTTTGGCATTAAGACTGACATGAAATATGCTGGAAATAATTACAAACCCCATATTACTCATAACTATGCTCCCTATCCTAAGGAAAATGATGAGGGATTTATCAGTAACATATCTGTGGTTAGGTATTTAGATTCAGAGAAAGAGATAGTAGGGGTTATTGAATTAACCAAGTCCTAACTTGGTCCAATGCGGGGAGCACGATGAAAAAAGACCTTTGAATAGGTCTTTTTTAATATTTATACCCCCAATAGGATGAGTTGTTGTTGTGGTGTAGGCTGGGATATAATTATCGTTATGAATGCAACGGAGGCTACACCTAGTAATAGAAAAGAGACTCAAATAGTTTCAAACATTGAAGCTCAATGTCGTGGATGTGGTAATGATTGGTCAAAAAATGGAGAGGTTAAGCTAATTGTTTCATACAACGGTGATACTCCTTCTGAGTTAGAGATAGATCCTAAATCAAGATATGGGCTGGTAAGTGAGTGTGTCTCTCACCACATTGATAATGGTGATGGTCACAATCAATTTGATTTTTTTCAGGATGGTGAAAATATCGGATATGGAAACATAAGCTCTGAGTCTCATATGGGAATGTTCAACTCAAGTATTTTAGAATAACTTGCTTCTTTTTAATAGAAGTTATTCTCCAGTTAAAGCAGAGCGAATGGCAGCATTTAGAGAGAGTATTGTGAACCTACTACCTTCAGTTGAAACGGTAACAGTACCGATTAAAGTTTCATCATCTTGATTCTGAAGCACAAACTCACTGTGCTGTATGGCATCTGCGCTTTTGCCCCATCGATGTGTGCCATGGTGTTGTTTACATTGATCAATCAAACCACCATCCACAGAAAAAACTCCTTGTCTTAGGTCAAAATCATCAGCGCTAACAGTAATATCACCTTGAATACCTTCCTCACAGTCCATGCAGACTGCTTCAGCATGTGGAACTATTTTTTCAACCATACTTGGTATTATAAGAGATATTTAGTAAAAAGAAACTAACTAAGTAGAAAAGTCCTAACTTGTTCCAACCCGGGGAGCATTCCATTCTTTTACCTTTAAGGTATGAATCATCGCAAAATGGCGTTATAATTTAACGAGATATAAATTACAAATAATTTAAAGGAAGACAGGCATGATTACAGCATATTGCGTTGTATGTAAGGAAAAAGGCGTTGAAATGTCAGCACCAGAGATTAGCAAAACTACAAAAGGTGGTTTTATGGCCAAAGGGAAGCATGAGGAGTGTGGAACAACTGTTTGTGCAATGATGTCTAAAGACAATGCTGAAAAAGCAATAGAAAATGGCGCGAAAAAAGATTACTAAACTTGTTCTACATCCGTTCCACAGCGAGTCTTGTGGGAGGAGCAAGTGATAAAAAGACCTATTTATAGGTCTTTTTTTTGATTGAAATAATTTCCACTCATTTATTGTATTATTAATGTACCTGAGTAAAATAAGGAAATTTTTATGAGTGAAAAATCAGAAGTTACTACTAAAAAAAATAAATCAAAAAAACCAGTTTTCAAATGGCTATTAATTGGCTTAGGAGTTGTGGTTGTTTTTGTTGGCCTTAATTATTTTAAGGCTCAAAAACTACGCAATGAGCGGATGGCTGCCGTAGAAGAACAGCGTCAAGTTTTAATTGAGGGCTGGGAAGCTCAAGGATTATCTGATGAAGAGATTAAAGAAAAACTAGACTCTCTTCGTCCATCAGGAGTCCCTGGAGAAGAACGTCCTGGGGGTGGATCTGGAATAGGATTAATGAAAGTTATGAGTGGAGGTAGAAAGCCAGGAAGTCATTTAAAATGAAAACAAATTTTAAAATTTTAAAAAAGAAAATTATTTATGTCTGGGAGTGGTTCATAGCTTTAACCACAACTAAGAAGATACTGCTTGTTGGCATGATTGGCTTAGCACTATTTTTATTGCGACCCAAAGCTGATGAAAGCGCGGTTTCATATCAGACTCAGGGTGCAGCTACTGGCGAAGTATCTCAAGTAGTTTCTGAAACAGGCGAGATTATGAGTTCTGGAAAAACAGATGTTGCCTCTACTATCACAGGCATTGTGACCGAGGTTTATACAGAGAATGGTGATGAGGTAAAAAAAGGCACTCCTTTATTTAAAGTCGAGAGTAGCGCCACTGCAGAAGAGCGATCTAAAGCATACGCTAGCTATCTATCTTCTAAAAATAGTCTCAATTCTGCAGAGAGTAGTAAGAAAACCTATGAATCTGATATGTGGCAAGCTCATGAAGTTTTCGAAGCAGATTCTTTAGATACAGAGTTGTCAGTCGATGATCCAATTTTTATTCAGACCGAACGTGATTGGCAGGCAGCTGAAAAAAAATATCTTGATCAAGACGAAGTTATTTCTCAAGCTCAGGCTGCTATTAATAGCGCCTGGTTTACTTATCAAGCCACCATCGATGGAGTGGTTAAAGCCCCCATTGGAGGTGTGGTTGCAAATATGAGCGTTGCTGCTGGGCAGAAAGTGAGTGCAACAGACACCACTTTAGTAATAAGCTCAAATGCAGAGACTTGGATTAAATTAGCTGTTAGTGAGTCTGATGTAACTACTATTGAGCCAGGTCAGTCAGCTGAGGTGGCAGTTGATGCTATTAAAAATAGCTCTTATGAAGCAGTAATCAAAAGAGTAGATGAGTTTGGGACTGAAAGTTCTGGGGTGGTGACTTACAACATTTATTTAGTATTGTTAGTCTCATCTCCAGAAGTTAAGCCTAGTATGACTGTGCAGGTTGATATTACTACTCAAAACAAGAGTGAGGCTTTGATTGTACCTAATGCGGCAGTCAAGCCTTATCAGGGAAGTAAAGCGGTTCAGATTCTAAGTCAAAAAAATGGGCAGCCAATCTACGTTCCAGTTGAGATAGGGATCGAAGGAGACTCATATACTGAAATTATCAGTGGTCTCAAGGATGGCCAGCAGGTGATCATTGGTCAAGATACTGGTGATACTCAAAAACAAAGTGGGACGGGCATTTTCCCTGTTCCTGGTGGCGGTGGCGGTAAATAAGGATAGGTTATGTTGTCGCAAAAGCAATTAATTGATTTTAAAAATATTACCAAAACTTACGTCACTGGACCGGTTAAATATCAGGCTCTTAAAGGGGTTAGTTTTTCTATCAACAAAGGTGAGTTTGTGAGTATCATGGGTCCATCTGGAAGTGGTAAATCAACAGTGATGAATATCATGGGAGCCTTAGATACTTCTACAACTGGAGAGTATCTTCTTAAAAATAAAAATATCAGTAACTATGACAATGATGAGTTAGCTGAAATAAGAAATCAAGAGATTGGTTTTGTTTTTCAATCTTTTAATCTTTTGCCTCGGACTACGGTGATGGAGAATGTTAAACGACCGATGATGTATGCTCATTTTGACAAAAACAAGCGTGATGAGAGAGCTTTAGAGAAATTACGATTAGTTGGTTTGGAAGATAAAGTTGGTAATTTATCCAATCATCTTTCTGGCGGCCAGATTCAGCGTGTAGCTATTGCTAGATCATTAGTAATGAATCCTAGTATTATTTTGGCTGATGAGCCGACTGGAAACCTAGATAGTAAAACTGCTGCAGAAATTATGGGGACTTTGGTAGAGCTGAACCAGCAAGGGGTAACAGTAATTGTTATTACTCATGAAGAAGAGATTGCAGGATTTAGTAAAAGAGTAATTAAGCTAAAAGATGGTTTAATATCAAGCGATAAAAAAGTAAGAAGAAAATAATTATGGAAGTTGATGAACTATTTTTACTAGCTTTTCAGGCTCTCAGAAGAAATGTGGGGCGGACTCTATTGACTATGTTGGGGATTATTATTGGAATTGCCTCAGTAATTACTATTATGTCTTTGGGGGCTGGTTCTACAGAGTCAATCGTAGGAGAAATTTCTGCTTTTGGAGCAAATGTGCTGACAGTTTCTCCAGGAAAGTCACGTCGTGGCCCGGGTGGAAGTAGTAATACTGTAGTTACATTAGTGAGTGAAGATGCTGAAAAAATTGAAGATCTAGCTAATGTTGAAAAGATTAGCCGGACAATCAATGGAAATAAAACTATTGTGGCAAATAGTGAGTCTACTAACTCTCAGATTAGTGGCGTGGATGCAGCTTATGAATCAATTAACTCAGTTGAGTTCACAACTGGTGGTTTTTTTGATGAGGGTGACGTTTTAAGCGCAGCTAAAGATGTTGTTCTAGGAGATGAGGTCATTGAAGATTTGTTTGGTGAGGATTCAGCTCAATATGTAATTGGAGAGACTGTCCGGATTGATGGCCGAGTATTTCAGATTGTAGGAGTGATGACAGATAGCGGTGACGCTTTAGTTCCGATCACCACAGCTCAAAACATTTTGTTTGGTCAAAATCATCTAGGTAGTATTAGTGTTTATGTAACTGATAGTGAATTAATTGATGCTGTTTCTGCCGATATTGAAGAGCTCTTGTTGATAGAGCATGACATTGAAGACCCAGAATTAGCTGATTTTAACGTGAGTAATTCTCAATCATTTGTCGACACAATTAGTAGTGTGACTGGTACTCTCACCACTCTTTTATCTGGTATTGCTGCGATTTCGTTAGTAGTGGGTGGGATTGGAATAATGAACATTATGCTAGTGACAGTGACTGAAAGAACCAAAGAAATTGGCTTGCTTAAAGCTATTGGAGCTAAAGATCAGAATATTTTAGCTCAGTTTTTGATTGAAGCAGTGGTATTAACAATCAGTGGTGGGGTAATCGGAATTTTACTGGGTGCTGGAATAGCGTTTATAGCTTCTCAGGCGATGAGTATTCCTTTCGTAATTGAAAATAGCTCAATACTTTTGTCATTTGGAGTGTCAGTGGGAGTAGGAATAGTTTTTGGTTATTATCCAGCTTCACAGGCAGCTAAACTAAATCCAATTGATGCACTGAGGTATGAGTAAGAGTATTTAAACATCTGATATAGTATATTAATATGAATATTCCTAAATTTATTGTTGGAATTTTGTTTATTATCCCCTAGTTATAAGGTATGAAAAAGTGGAAATCATTACCTCTATTTGCCACCATCACTATAGCTGCAACTGTAGTTTCTTTTTATTTTCTTAAACCAAAAAATTGCAATGATTGCAACTTAGTTGTTTTTGATGCTGATATTTTTAGAGCTGATGGGCTTGATTGTGAGAGTCATCCAGAAGTTACCCCCAATCTTTGCGAAATTGAAGATAATTTTTTAAAATTTAATAATCATCATTCTCACACAGATTTAACCAAGCCAGGGATATCTTCGTTTTTAACCTCAAGTTATCCCAGTACTCATGGGGTTTGGAATGAATTCTTTTTATTGAGTGAAGAACAACCCAACCTGGTTAATATTTTAAAAGAGAATGGTTATCACACTATAGTTTCTGGAGAATTTAACAATTCTCAAGTAACCTCTGATATTTATGATGGGGCATTGGGCGACGAAGCTTACGAATATGAATCAGATATAACTGATCTAATCACAATCAAACCGACTTTTATATTTATTTATAATGGAGATCTTCATTATCCATATCTATCCAACGATTCAGATACTTTTATTACTCATCCTAAAAAACCAACAAACTTTCCTAACAACACGAGGGAGTTTGGTGGGAGTGCAGATAAAGTTCTTGCTCAAAAATACTCAGATGTTTTTGAAAACTCAGCAATTAAAGAGTTTATTAAAAATCAGGATGGTTCAACCGAGGGGGTGTATGAATATTTTTCATACTTATGTTGGAGCGCTGATATTGAGGATAAAATAGTTAATGTTAATGCTTGTTGGCAAATAGTTGAAAAAACCTTTGAACAGTATATTGATATAAATAACCCAGATCACATTGAGTTTGCTAAGTATTTATATCAAGAAAGAATTAAAGAAGTAGATAAAATAATTGCTCAATTAATAAATGGTTTAAAATCTGATGGTTTGTGGGATAAAACTGTTTTTGCAATTAGATCAGATCATGGAGAAGAGTTCATGGAGCATGGAAAGTTAGATCATTCTAATGATCTCTATGAAGAGTTAGTGAGAGTTCCTTTTTGGATTCATGTTCCTGGCCAGAATGGAGGAACTATCAATAATCTTACTCAGACCATAGACGAAGCACCTACTCTATTAAATATACTGGGTATAGAGCCGCATCCACTTATGATCGGGAGAGATTTGCTTGATCCAAGTATTTATGAAAGCCAAGTTGACTTTGCTATTGCTCAGAAATTGCTCAATCCAGTATTCAGTATTAGAGATGGTGATTATAAATTAATTTCCAAAGATAATATCGAGTATGAGTTATATGATTTAAAAGATGACTCTGGTGAAGAAAATAATATTGTAGAAGAGAATCTGAAAATTAAAGAAAAGTTGCTTTCTAAATATCATAGTATAATTAATCAACAACCTCGCTTTGAGCCCTCCAATGAGTTCTTTGAAAGACTAACTGATGAACAAAAAAATAACTTATATGAAAATAGTTATTTTTAGTTAGCTATATCTTTTATAGCATCATGGTGATAATCAAAAAATCTAGATCTCAATCACAGTCCCACCCATTTTTTTAATAAAATATGTGTCATGTGAGATGTAAAGTATAGCTCCCTGAAAATCTACAAGTGCATTTTCAAGTTCCTCAATAGATGGTAAATCTAAGTGATTGGTGGGCTCATCTAGAATCAATAAGTTTGGGTTATCAATTAGCATCTTTATTACTTGAAATCTAGCTTTTTGGCCTCCTGATAAATTCATAATCTTTTGTCTGGCATCAGTTACTGGATTAAATAGGTATTGAGCGAGGAGACTCTTTATTTTTTGTTCGGTGATGATGATGTTTTTTTCTTGGTAACTAACTCTAATGGCTTCTGAGAGTGGTAAAGACAAATAAGTTGGGTCAATTTCTTGTTGATATTCACCGATTCGAACATAATGTGAAAGTTTTATCTCACCCTCAAAAGTATTTGCTACAGGTTTTTCATTTTTTGATAATGAAAGTATGGTTTTAACCAATGTACTTTTACCAGCTCCATTTTTTCCTTTAATGAAAACTCGATCATCATTTTTAAGAGAAATGTTGAGGTTTTTAAAAACGGGTTCATCATAACCAAGCGATAAATTTCTTATTGTTAACTGTTCAATTCCACGCTCGTTTTGAGTAGCAATATTAATTTTAATATTCGTTTCTTTAAATTTATCGTAAGAATCTACTACTTTTTTATCAAGTTTTTCAACTGAGTTTTGGTCAATCCAAAAAGAAGGTTTGACTGTTTCCTTCTTGAGCTTCTCATAGTCTCGTAACCAGTGATCATACTTAATTTTCCAGGCTTTGCTTTTAGCACGCATCCTTAGACCCCAAGCAACTCTTTTTTTAGCTTCTTTTAATCGGTTCAGTTGAGAAGTGTACTGTTTGACAGAACTAAGCGTGTTTGAGGTGTTATTAGAAATATAGTGATCGTAGTTTCCTTTAAATATTTCGAGTTTTTTATTTTTTAATTCATAAATTTTATTAACATTTCTTAGAACATCTCTGTCATGTGTGACTACTACCACAGTCTTTTTAAGACCATTCATCCAAGAAATAAACCGCTCTTTTCCAAGGAAGTCTAAATGATTTGTGGGCTCATCAATTAATAGTAGGTCTGATTGAGAGAACATCATTCTAGTCATTTCAACGTAACGTTTTTGCCCACCAGAGAGATTTGCCAATGGTTGGTGGGAAGACTCACGAGGAATATTAAAATCTGATAAGGTGCTGAGTATTGCTTCAGTAATATTAAAGAACTTATTTTCCGTGAAGAGATCTAGTATCTCTAAGTACTTGTTAACATTCGTGTGGTGACCTTGTTCGTAATCATCCATTATTTTTTTGTATTTAAAGTAGTTGGGGACGCTATTAATGATGTAGTCAAGGGGAGACTTATCGAGGTGATCAACGTGTTCTTGTTTTGTGAGAGTAACTTTGATCCCTTTGCGAGTGGTTATTTTTCCATCATAGTCGGTATCTTCATTGCTGAGTATTTTGAGTAGTGTTGTTTTCCCATGACCATTCCTACCAATCAAGGCCACTTTTTCTCCAGGTACGACAGAAAATGATACTCCTTTGAAGAGATCTTTGGCACCGATTGATTTTTTGAGGTCAGTAGCATCAAGTAGCATAAGGGATGAATTATACCCTAGAGTGGGAGTTTTTTGTTGCTGTGATATAATTTATTAAATGAAAAATAACAACAAGATTTGGTTTAAAAGAAAAAGATACGGCTGGGGTTGGGTGCCTGTAACTTGGCAAGGATGGTTAGTCATTGTTGTTGAAATACTATTTTTACTTTCATTATCAAAAATTTTGTTAGAAGATGTCCCCCAAAACACCTATCAAGGTGAAGTCGGTATTTTTTTAGCAATAGTTTTCTTATCCGTCTTAATACTAATTTTCACCTCTCATAGGAAAGGTCCTAAGCCTAAGTGGCGTTGGGGTAAAAAGAAGAGTGACAATCCAAAACTGGACTATTAATATGCTATATTTTAGCTAAAGGAGGATTTATGAAATTTAACATCCGTTTGCTTTATTTATATCTTTTTGCTTTTGTGGGTCTTTTTACTACTATTATTGGGAGTGTCCAGTTAGTTGATTTGGGACTCAAAACATATGTTTTTAAAGTCAGTAATAGAGTCTATTATCCTGAGCCAAGATTAGAGGGGCAAGCACAGCTATCAGTAGAAGAATTAGATAGAAGGAGCCAAGAAGAAGAAAGTAACCAGCGTAAGCGCCAGATGAGCAATTCTTTAGCCATGATCATAGTGGGCGTCCCAGTTTATCTATATCACTGGAAAACTATTAAAAAAGAGAAAGAATAGATGAAAAAACAAACTCAAGTAGTGGTTGCAATTATCTTAGGTTTTACAGCTTTTGTCGGTGCAATTTTTATTTACTCCAATAAGAAAAGCAACGAGCCTGCTTTTCTTCCAGTGACTGAAAAAAAGGAAGTGAAGGAAGAGCAGGTGGTTGTAGCAGAAGAAGTTCAGCCAGTCATGACTTACCAATTTAGTGGTCCACTTCAAGATGTATCAGGTGGAAAAAGTACAGGAGTAGCAAAATCTAACTTTGAGGATGGTTCATACAGTCTGCTGGCTACTTTTGATAACTTACCTGAGCCAATAGGCACTGATTTTTATGAGGGATGGATTGTACGTCAAGGTACCACCTTTAACGTTATAAGTACTGGAAAAGCAGTAGTAGAAGATGGGCAGTATCGCAATGAATATGTCGCTAATGAAGATCTAACCGACCATTCATTCTATGTTTTAACACTCGAGCCAGACGACGGTGATCCAGCTCCCGCAGGGCATATTCTTGAGGGCACAATGAGCGAGTTATAAAATCCTAAAATCAAGAAAAGATTATTCAACAGTTGGTTCTTCAGCAACTGCTTCTTCAGTAGCTACTTCTTCAACGTCTTTTGTCTCTACGACTGGTTCTTCTTTAGTTTCTATTTCGACGATTGGTTCTTCAGTAACTACCTCTAGTTCAGGCTCTACAGCTACTTTATCTTCAATCACTTCTTCTTTTGGATCTAACATCCCTAAGATTTTATTTAATTTGGCTTCAATAGCTTCAAGTTGTCTGTCGTAGTTTTTCTGAGGTTTGCTATTTCTGTCTGGTCGGCTATCTCTAGCTGGTCTGCTGTCTCTGGATGGTCGGCTATCTCTACCACCGAAGCTAGGTCTTCGAGAATCTCTTCCAGAATTACCATTGCCATTACCTCTATTTTCAAAACATTGGCTGCAGTAAACAGGTTTCCCTGAGCTAGGTCTGAAAGGTAGCTTGCAGTCGTTTCCACAGTCATCACAGGTAGCATCGTGCATGCGATTATCACGGCCAGAATCTCTTCCGCCACCAAAACTAGATCTGCCAGAATCTCGACGATCGTAGCCGCCTCTTCCACCCTGAGGTCTTCTAGATCTATCGTTGTTGCTAAAATTTCTCATAATTTAATTCTCTCCACTTTATATAATCCCTATTATATCAGGTAAATCTCATATATGTCTTTAGGATAATTTTTTACCCGAAATAAATCTGAATCTCATTTTGTATTAATAGTAAGTAACAATACAGCAGGGAAAGGAGGTAAATATGAAAAAGACAGGATTAATTTTAGGTGCACTAGCACTATCTTTGGTAGGCCTAGTTGCTCTTTCAGGGCAAGTAGAGGCTTATCGAGGCGACCCTAGCGTTAAAGGCCCAGACTATTCTGAGGAGCGACATCAAGCCATGACTCAAGCTTTTGAGAATCATGACTATGAAGCTTGGAAAGAATTGATGCAGAATAGAGGTAGGGCTATGCAAGTTGTCAATCAAGATAACTTTGACCGTTTCGCAGAAGCTCATCAGTTGGCTCAAGAAGGAAAACTAGATGAAGCTAAGCAGATTAGAGAGGAACTTGGTTTGGGTTTGCGCAATGGTTCTGGCAAAGGCCAGAGAGGTGAAGGTATGGGTCGATGTAATAAGTAATCGATTAGCTACCTGCCTATCCCCTCACTTTTAAGTGGGGGTTTAGGCGTTTATAAAAGAATATATAATTAAAAAATAATGTCTGATCTGTCAAAACTTTCTGATGAGGAAGTGGTTGAGATTACTAGAACTAAAAACAAAGAAGCTTACTCTGAGGTGGTGCGGCGCTATCAAGAGAAGCTGATGCGTTACGCTAGATATTTAGTCAAAGACGAAGCTAGAGCAGCTGATGTGGTTCAGGATGCATTTATCAAGGCTTTTATTAAGCTTAATAGTTTTGATACTAAGCGCCAGTTCTCCAGCTGGATATATAGAATTGTTCACAACGAAGCTATTAATTTAATTAATAAGTATAAAAAGGAGCAACCACTTTTAGAAGATTTTGATTTTGAGAGCAATGTTAATGTTGAAGAGGAATATACTAAAAAAGAAGTTAAAAAAATGGTCAAAGACTGCCTTGAAGAAATACCGCTCTTATATAGAGAGCCACTCAGTTTGTATTTCCTAGAGGAAAAGTCATATGTAGAAATTAGTGATATTTTACGGATTCCTACTGGAACAGTGGGGACTAGAATAAATAGAGCTAAATTAGTTATGAGAAAAAAATGTCAACTAAAAAAAATAAAATAAAACTAGCAGAAAAGATCATGTCCCAGGTTAAAACCGGGCAGATTGAGATGAAGCCAAAGTGGTATTTCACAGTAGGATCTGTGCTGCTGCTAAGTGGGGTGATGGCTTTGAGCATGGGAGCAATCTTTCTGATCAATTTAACAGTTTTTGCCCTAAGAGGGCGAGGTCCAATGGTTTCTTGGAAGTTGCAGATGATGTTATCTAATTTTCCTTGGTGGGCGCCATTATTGGCTATTACAGGAATCGTGGTGGGTGTAAATTTACTCAAAAAATATGACTTTTCTTATAAAAAAGATTTCAAATTAATTGTAGTTTCCTTTATCCTAGCTGTTTTAGCAGCAGGGTTTATGATTGATAAAGTAGGCTTTAATGATCATTTGAGAAAAAAAGGGCGGATGAAGCCGCTTTATCAACACCTAGAGCATAGAGATGGACCTGTTAAACCACCCCAGAGAAGGTTTCCATAAATCAGCTTATCGTTTATTTTGTCAAAATAATATTGACAATAGCTATAAATAGTTTATACTTCGCAGTATGAACTTAAATAAATTACTAACCAAAATTGGTCTTAGGCAGGCAGAAATAGATGTTTTCACTGCTTGCTCCGAAGGTTTTCCTAGAGTTTCCAATATTGCTGAAAGTGTCAAATTAAATAGAACAAATGTTTATGCAGTTTTGGAATCATTAATTGAAAAAGGCCTAGTTGTTGAATTAAACTCAGGCAAAGTAAAACAATTCAGAGCTGTTTCTATCTCTCGTTTATACGACTTTGTAGAACAAGAGAAGCTGAAACTAAAAAAAGATGCTCACAAATTAGATACTGTATTAGAGTCTCTAGACGAAAAATTTGCTGTCAAACGTCATGCAAATGTTGAGTTTTTCAATGGGATTGATGAGGTCTCTAGATACTATATGGATCTAGTGAAAAGGTCAGACTCAGTCGAAACTAAGAAGATTACAAAATTCATGCGCTATGCGATGGTAGGTGATTTGATTGACATCATTAATGATGAATCTGAACAGGCTTATAAAGAGTTCAAATCTAGTTTTATCCCCTTGAAGATGATTGTGCCTGATAATGAGAAGTCATTGGATATTATTAATTATCAATTATCTAAGCACCCTAACTACTTCAAATATAATGATATTAAGCTAGTTGATTTTGACGACTTATCTCTGGGTTCTGAGGTAGTTATTTCTCCAGATGATGTCTCTATTTTTTCTCTGACCAAAGAAGAAACTTGGGCAGTCAAGTTTAGTGATAAAACCATGGTATCCACTTTTCAAGCTATGTTTGGAGCACTTTGGTCTCAGGGTAAAAAATTACCGAAAGGAAAATAATGAAAGTCTTAAGAGTAAATAATGAGCAATTAGCTAAACAGGCAGAAGAGTTTATCTTTACTGCTCTTAAACCAGGAGGGTTCTCTCATGATGAGAGTATTCCCTTACCTAATTTAAAAGACAAGCTAGCTTGGTTGTCTTGGGCTAATTTGATGAGATATGAGCAGCCTAGTCTAGTGGTGATAGATGATGATGAAATTGTGGGAGGAATGTTTGGAGAGCCAGTTGAAACTACTTTTGATGAGGGTGAGGCAGAGATTCAACACCCGGTGGTTTTTAATCCTGGAATAGAAACTGAAGAATTAGCATTTAGAATGTTAACTCAGATGATGGATTTCTATCAGCAAAATGATGCAAAACAAGTCCACTTTTGGGTTTTAGAAGATGATCTTAAACGAAATAATTTTAAACCTTGGCAGCAAGTAGCTGTAGATAGGTTTGGCTTTGAGTTTAAAGGATTTAAAAGAATTTCTAAATGGAGAAACAAGCCAGTTTGTAAAATACAGAAGTATTTTTAATATGTGATAAATGAGGTGATTGATGGATAATATAACCTATCATGCATCGTAATTTAAAAATTGGCTATGCGCTAGCCTTTATCAATGAGCTTTATTTTCCAGTAGCTATCTGGCTACTTTTCTTTTTAAAATATCTTGATTTTACTCAAGTTGCTATTTTAGGAGCCTTAACTACAGTCTCTTCAAATTTATTTGAAATTCCTACTGGAGCCATCGCTGATATCTTGGGTAGGAAATGGACTCTATTTTGGTCTTTTATTATTAGTTCAATTGGATTGTTAGTAATATCTACTGGAAGTGTATTTTCAATTTTTGCCATCGGTAGGATTATTAATGGATTAGGACATTCTTTATTATCAGGAACACATGAGTCTTTGATGTACGATACTCTGAAATCTGCTGGTAAGGTGTCAAAATATGAGCAAGTTGTCTCAAAAAAGACAACATTGGTTTGGATAGGATTATTTCTTTCATCAATTTTAGGTGGAATTATCTATGATTTTTGGAATGTTGGTCCGTTTGTAATTAGTGCTGGAGTATATGTTTTAGCTGCTATTCTTTGCTTATTCATCCAAGAACCAGAGATAGATTCAGAGACATTTAGTTTAGCTAACTATGTGAAGCAAAACACTCAGGGTTTTTATGAGCTGTTTAAAAATAAAAGAACTACTCAAATCACTTTGTTATTAGTTACTATTTCTGCTGGTTACTTTTTTGCAGCTAAAATATTGGGAATATCTCAGGCGGAGCAGTATGGGATGAGCGGCAAGGGAGTTGGCTTACTCTTTGGTGTCGGCTTTATTATTGCGGCTATTGCTTCTCATTATTATCCAGTAATGAAAAATAAGTTTGGCAATTTAAGATTGCTAGCGATAGCAACTTTGCTCCTACTCACTTCTTTTATTTTTGCTAAATTTGTCGGAGTGATTCTGGGAAGTTTATTGATAATAACTAGAATTGCTAGCTCAACTAGTTTTGGAAATGCCAAGTCAGTAGTTGTGAATGGATTTATTTCATCTAAGAATAGAGCCACATCTTTATCTACCTTAGCTTTATTATCCCAAATTCCCTTTGCAGTTAGCTTTTATTTTGTAGGTAAGTACATTGATAATTATTCACCCAATTCATTTGCTTTCCTGTTAGGGATTCTACTAATTGTGTTCTTAGTGCCTCAGCTATTTCTGGCCAGGAAGATTTTATTTAGGAAAGAATAGCTTAATCTTTATTTTTGGAGAGGTTTCTAGCTAGCGGTAGTCCAACAACTAGTCCAATAAATCCAAACATCCCCAGTGTAAATGAGGCGCTGTATCTATCAATCATGATGCCGATGATGGGTCCAGCACTAGCAATGATGAGATTCTCGAAAAGAGCTATTGCTGAAAGGGACGTGGCCCTATATTTTGAGACAATATTTTCATTCTGAAGAGTATTTAGAATTGGTTTTCTAAATCCATCTAAGAACTTGCGAGAGTAAACCGAAGTGATTGCGCCAGCTCTTCCTTGAATAAATGATGAAAAAGATCCAATAACTTGGAAGATAACTAAAAAGTAGGGGATATTATTGGATTTAATTTTTTTATCTAAAATTGGGATTAGCTTGATGCCAACAGCTCTAATCAAATAAGTGCCCGCTACCAGCAAACCCATGTGTCTTGCTTCAAAACCACCCTCTGCTAATCTAGGTTCATATAAGTACCACAAGCCTGTATATGTGATAAAACTAATGATGAGACTGAAAAAAGTAATGGCTCTAATTTTTTTATTTTCAAAAATATGTTTTGTGCCTTCAATATTTTGTTTTAAATAGTTATTGAAAGTAAATTTTTCACTATCTAAGCGAGGTTCTTCGAAAAACAGGGCGATAACCAGAGCTATGATAGAAGTGAAAATACAAATTACAAATGGTAAATGAGTGCCGTATTTAAATAGAAATCCTCCGATGGCGGTGCCAACGACCATACCTAGCGTAGATAGAAAAAAAGTATCAGTTTCTGTTTTTTTATAAAATTTTCCATCTTGGTTATTTTCTTTTAAAGAATCAAATAATAGAGCAGACTGGGCACCAGAATCAAGAGCCCAATTAGCTTGATATAAGATCTGAGCTACTAGAAATAACCAAAAATTGTTAGCAAAGCTAAAAACAATATAGGATAAAATTTGAAGAACTCTGCCTATTAAAACTGTTTTCTTTCTACCAATCAAATCTGCTAGTGCCCCAGAGGGCAATTCAAGAGCGACACTGAAGAATAGTCCTAAGCTATAAATTAAACCAATTTGTGTAAAGTCTAAGTATTGAGTCCAAATTAATACCCATACCCCGACAAAGGCTTGAAACCAGGTAAAAACAGTGTTCCATTTAAAAACCCAAATATTTTTTTGCCAGTTAGTCAGTTTATGCATGGTTTTTAGTTTGCAAAATCTTTTAAAGATTGTAGCAAGTTGTCCTCAATTTCTATTTCACCAGAATCAAGTATTTCAGCTCTGATTTTATCTCCACGCTCGCCTGGCACAAGTACTTCATCTACGCCCTCTAGTTTCTTAGCTTGATTAATTGCTTGAGTCATTTTGGTTGTTTTTGTGATGAACTGCTTTATTCCAACCAGTGCTTCTGGGTTAATAGCTATCACTACATTGCCATCATTTTTACTACCACTATCATTAAAATCTGCTCCCACTAATGCCCCACCAATAATTTGCACCATTAAGGCTAAACCAGCACTTTTAAAACCTCTATCAAAGGGTCGAATCGCACCTTCCATTATTTCCGCTGGGTCAGTGGTATCGTTACCCTCTTTATCGTAACCAATCTTTTCTCCAACTTGGACTCCTTTTGTTTTTGCTTCTACTAGTCCAAAGAAAGATATTGCTGATGAAGCCATGTCTAAGACAATTGGCTCATTTTTTGTAGGTACACCCCAAGCAATTGGATTGGTGCAAAATAATGGCTCATATGATCCATGTGGAGGAACCATGGCAAAAGGATAGCTAGACATTGTAATTCCAACTAATCCTTGATCAGCTATTTTTCTTGACCAATAGCCAATAGCACCAGAAGAGCCATCACCGTTATGAGTTCCAACTATAGCGATACCCATTTTTTTTGCTTTAGTTATCACCATCTCTACTGCTTGCTCCATAGCAATAGCCTCCATGGTGAGGTTACAGTTAATTATGGCTGTAGTTGGAGTTTCTTTTTCAACAATAGGCTGTTGAGCACTCTCATTTTTAGGAATGCCTTTGCCAATTAGTTTGACAATGCCCTGGTCGTTGCCTCTTAATTGAGCATACATGAGCATATCAAGAATAACTCCAGATTCTTCTTTGGAGTAACCATATCTATCAAGAGCTTTCATGGATAATATTTTTAGTTCTGAGATTTTTATTTTCATAATATTCGTCTTTCAATTTATATTCATATTATTATAGCAGTAAGTATTTCCTGTATAATCAACTCTTATGCTAGACGAACGGTTTATTATTTTAGGAGCGGTCCTTTCTTTTTTTGGAGGCTTAAGCTACATAATTGACACCATTAAGGGTAAAAACAAACCAAATCGAGTCACTTGGTTTTTTTGGGCTATCGCACCATTGATAGCTTTCTTTGCTGAGTTAGAAAAAGGTGTTGGATTGCAATCACTGATGACTTTCATGGCTGGTTTTAATCCATTGCTAATTTTCATAGCTTCTTTTGTTAATAAAAAAGCCTACTGGAAACTAGATAACAGAGATTATCTTTTTGGATTTCTAGCCCTTTTAGGAATAATCATTTGGCAGGTGACTGGGGATGGCAACTTAGGAATTTTGTTTGCAATATTAGCAGACGGATTTGCCGCTATTCCAACTCTAATCAAATCCTATTTTGAGCCAAAAACTGAGAGTAGTTTAATATTTTTACTTGGTATAAATATGGCTGGAATCACACTTCTAACTATTGAAGACTGGAATTTTGCCCACTGGGGATTTCCAGTTTATATCTTATTAGTTAACATCTTAATTGTTCTACTAGTCAAATTTAAGTTGGGATTGATTATTCAGCGCCGTATAGCTGAGCATAATAGTCGTTAATCATTCTTTCAGCTGAGTAATCTTTTTTCACTTTTTGGCTAGATTTAATCATCCACTTCACCCATTCTTCTGGATAGTCAGATTTGCGATCAGTAAATAAGGGAATAATTTTCTTCTCAATAGTTTCATAGAGTGATTCTGAGATGTGGTCTGTATCCAGAATCCAGCCAGTTCCATTCCAATCAACTTCTCTCACCCAACCATCGTTGGTACTACATTGCAAAACTCCATTCAAAGCAGCCTTCATGCCACTAGTGCCGCAAGCCTCATAACCCTCGATTGGTGTATTGAGCCAGACATCACTGCCTCGTACTAAATATCTAGCTACTTCTAAATTATAGTTAGGGATAAAAGTTAAATTATCTTTAAACTTATCACTTTTTGATAAATTTACTATTTGAGTCATTAACTCTTTACCTTCTTCATTATGAGGGTGAAGTTTCCCCCCAAACAAAAAATGAATCGGAACTGGACTAGATTCGATAATATGTTTTAGCTGATATAGCTGCCAAAATAATGCTAGTGGTCTCTTGTAGGAAACAAATCTACGCGCCCAAGAAATAATTAGTGCGTCTTGAGGAATAGTTTCTTGTGTCTGCTCCTTAACATATTCTATCAATTCAGCCTTGTCTTGTTGGTGAGCTAGCCAGAGTTCTTTTTCGTCTGGAGCATCATTTTCCAATAAGAACTTTTTATGAGGTGAAATCCAGCGCGGCACATGGATGCCATTAGTAATTGGAATCAGTGGATGATTTGTCCAAATTTCTTTGGCTTTTTGAGCGTGATATTGACTGACAGCATTGGTGCGACAAGCACTACGGAGGGCCATCATATTCATTGAAAATAGAGAGGTGTCCTCAATCTTACCCATCTTAACAATCTGATCAATTGGAACTTCTATCTCTTTTGCATACTCAAACAAATAGGTGGAGACTAAGTCAAATGAGAAGACATCTCTGCCCGCAGCTACCAAGGTGTGATTGGTAAAAACAACTTTCTGCCCACATTTTTGCAGGGCTGAATTAAAATCAATATCTTTATGGTGTCTCTTATAGTGATTAGCCACCTCAAGAGATAGAAAAGCACTGTGGCCCTCATTCATGTGATAAATATCTGGCTCTAGTCCCATGGCACGGAGCATTCTGACTCCGCCAATTCCCAACACTATTTCTTGAAGTAAGCGATGTTCACGATCGCCAATGTAGAGTTGGTTGGTAATATGCTGGTCTGTAGTTGAGTTATCTGGAATATTGGCATCAAGTAAGATGATGCTAGCTTGACCAATTTTTTTTATCCAAGCCTGTATTTTTACCTGCCTATCCTGAATAGGAACGGTGACCTCAATAGGATTATCGTCGTCGTCAGTTATTTTTGTTAACCCGTTTTTAGCTGGGTCAATTGGAATATCTTCTTCAACTTGCTTACCATCTTCAGCTAATTTTTGTTTATAAGTCAAGGCGTATGCTAATCCTACTCCAGCTAACCGAGCTTGACTGTCGCTAGCTTGCCAAAGCATATCTCCAGCTAGAACTCCTAGGCCTCCAGAATAAATACCATAATCATCATCTAGAGCAAACTCCATACAGAAATAAGCTACTGAAACAGAATCTGATAATTTTTTAGGAGGCATGTCTTTCATCCTAGCAAATTTTAATTAGCCTTTGTGAAGAGGATCGTAGGCTAGGTGTGGGTTGGTGCTGAGAAATCTTTTTCGTTGCTTTATAACTCGCTGGTATAAGTTTTTATACTCATTAGCAGTAACTTTCCAAGAAAAGTCAGCTTGCATAGTATTGCTGACCAAATTTTTCCATAGTAATGGCTGTTGATTGATGGTCATAGCTCTCACTAAAGTGGCAAATAAAGACCACTCTGAAAGTTGTTTGAAAATAAAGCCATTGCCAGTTTTTGCTTGTGGATCAAAGTTAATGACGCTGTCAGCTAAGCCACCAGTTTTTCTAACAATCGGGACTGCCCCATATCTCATTGCTTCAAGAGCAACAATTCCACCTGGTTCAAAAATACTAGGTATTAAAACTGCATCAGCCCCAGAGAATATTTTTCGGGGCAACTTAAAATCTGGATAAAGATGAATACTGACATTATTTGGGAATTTTTTTTGGAGTCTAGTCAGTTGATTTTTATATTCACCGTCTCCACTACCTAGAAAAACGAATTGAGCGGAAAACTCTTCCAAAAATCTTTTGACGACAGGGATTAAGATATCTAAGCCTTTTTGTTTAGAAAGACGACCTACAAATCCAAGTAAAAAAGCATTTTCATCTTCAGGCAAATTAAAGGTTTTTTGCAGATCAATTTTATTGGGGAATCTTTTTTCAATTGATTTGTTTGAGTAATTATTTTCTAAAAATGGATCAGTGTTAGGATTAAACTCTTTATTGTCTAAGCCATTTAAGATTCCCGAGAGCTTGCCCTTCATTTTAGTAATAATTTTTTCCAATCCTTCACCGTACTCAGTTGTCGTCACTTCTAGAGCATGAGATTTAGAAACTGTGTTTATCCAGTCTGAGTAGAGCATGCCTCGCAGGAGTGGATTCTGATTAATCAGTTTTTTCCCATCAGCTGTATTTAATAGTTTGGCACCTTTGTCTTGTTTCTGAGGAGCTTGATGCTTGAAGCCTGTATTACCTTGGTATTTAAAATTATGAACAGTGTAAAGAGTGGGTGTCTTGGAAAATATCTTTGAGTAACGAGGGTTACGGCGAATTTCATCGATCAAATATCCAGTATGCCAGTCATGACAATGAATAATATCTGGTTTCCAGCCATCTTCTTTTTGTTGCTCTAGTGATAACCATTCCAAACAACCCCTCGATAGTAGTAAGAAGCGTAAGTGATCATCTTTGTAAGCAAAGACATTGGCTCGCAGTTCATAATACTCTCTATTCTCTAAGAAATAAGTTGATGGAGAATTTTTTTGATAATGATTAACTTTCACATTACATAAGACTTTACTTTTGTTAAGTTTTCCAAATGGTACTTCTAAGTCTGACACCACTTGTTTGGTTTTAAACATTTTTTTAATTACTCCATACTTGGGCATAAATACTCGCACGTCATGGCCTTGTTTAATGAGCTCTTTAGATAGAAAGTAGATGACTTGCGAAAGTCCACCCACTCTCACAAAGGGAGCAGCTTCAGCAGTGACCATTAATATTTTCATATTACGGACCCTGACTTTTTCAAGCGTAGTGCCGAAAAATCAGCTGGTACGCAAGATGCTGTGCATAGGCTTGTTGGTAAGTCTTCTATTGGGATGTTCATTTGGTATCTCCAGTTTTGATCATTAATTTCTTCTTCAGTACCGGGCATGTTGATGCGTTCGGTAGTATACAGCCAATCTTGAAGAGTAATGAGTACCATCTTGGCTGGAGAATTAATTATTTTATTTTTAATCTGCTTGGCTATTTTTTTAAGATTTGTAGTTTTGTTAATATCTAGTTTTTTAATTAGAGCATCAACCTCATCAGATGAAAGCCGCTGTAGATAACCCATTAAAGTTTCAGTGTCGTGAGTGGTGGTATAGGCAAAAGTATTGGGTTGATATCTATCAATTTCTAAATATTGATCAGTATAAATTTTCTTTTTTTCGTCATAGGCATATCTAAAAATTTTAATTCCTGGTGTTTGATGTAGTCGCAAGCACTCTCTGAGTTCTTTGAGGTTATCACCAGTATCTTCAGCATAAATACTTAGATTTTGCTGGTGGGTAAAGTCAATTATTTTTTTTAAAAAATTTCTTCCTGGACCAGCAAAGTATTGATCGTTTTTTTTTGAAGTTAAGTCCATAGACGCATAGACAAATAAGCCTTTAGCATGATCTAGTCTCACCCAATCAAAAAGATGAGCGAGATATTTAAGTCTAATTTTAAAGAGTTTTTCAATTTCTGAAACTAAATTCTTATCTTGCCACTTATATAATGGATGTCCCCAAATTTGTCTTTTAAAGTGAGACTTTGGGCTGACCGGCGTACCACTCGTGCGCTGCATTTTTCCATCTAAATTGATCTCAAACAAGCTTTGGTATTGCCAAACCAAAGGACTATTAAAACTTAGATAAAGAGGTAGATCTCCAATTAATAAAATTTCATTAGCAGCAGCTTTTTTTTGAAGTTGTCCATAACAAATATGTAGCTGTGCTTGAATTCTGATATGAGTATTTATTTGGAGAGTTAATTTTTTTTGCCATTTTTTAACACTATTTTTATTTCTTTTTTTAATATCAGTTGGCCATTGGCGCCAGTCATCAGTTTTGAATTCATCTCGTAAGGCACAGAACAAGGTGTATTCTTCCAGCCAATAATGATTGTTCTTAATAAAATTACTCAATTGTTTAGTTGATGGTTGGTCAGCGTCACTACTCAAAAAACGTGGGTCTAACCCGATACCATACCCTTTGTAGGGTGAAGGAATATGCTTGGTTGAAGATCCTTTTTCCAATTGAGTTTGATGGAGAGGTAAAACTTGCCAAGCATTCTGTTTGGTTTTGGCTAGCCAATCAATAAACACCTCTCCAGCTGCAAAAGTACCGTCATCGGATTTTTTACTAACCAAAGATGTCATCGGAAGGACTGTGCCAATTCTTTTTTTTTGGAGAGACATTATTAAGGTAATTATACCCTATCTAGCAAAGATATTTTCTTTTAACACCCCATAGCTATCAAAAGATTTTTTGGTTGAAAGTAAAAGTGTCATTAGTACGCTCAAAGCCCCGCAGGTGTAGATAGCAATCATGATTGCTATCTGATAACGAATGGCTGTCGCTGGGGAGGAACCGCCTAGGATTTGACCAGTCATCATTCCAGGCAGAGATACAACTCCGATAGTGGCTGTTTTAGCTAATGCTGGCAATAAAGCTAGTTGGAAGCTGCGGCGTAAAAATGGTTCTAAAGCCTCGCGTTGATTAGCTCCCATTGCTAGGCGATATAAAAAGAATTTGTGTTGTGAGCGAATTTCTTGATAGAAAGAATTCACCGCTGTGATATTAACACTTAGTACATTGCCAAGCAGCATACCTCCCAGAGCAATTAGATATCTAGCTTCAAAAAGATAGTCGAGTTTGATCACAAAGGCATTGAAGTAAAATAGAATCAATAGTGTGGAGGTGGTAAAGGCAATTAAAATTGGCACGAAAATTATTTTAAATTTTAACTTAGCTCTACTAATTGCGGAGAAAATGGCCGTTATGATCATTAATATTAACCACGCAAAATTAAGCCATGGATTATTAAGGGCGAAAATATATTCTAGAAAAAATCCTACCAACATCAGTTGAACTGACATTCGGCCAATTGACCAAAGAGTAGTTTTACCCATTCCTAGTTTAAACCAATTGCTAATTATTAAGGGAATTGCTAATAGTAGAAATCCGAATAGTAATCCAATAATTGATATTTCTACTGCACCCATTTTTTCTCCTTAAAATCAAAAACTTTTACACCAGGCTCTTGTTGCCATTCTTTATCATGAGTAATTACTAGTAAAGTTTGTTTTTTATTCTTAATTAGTTTTTCAATTACTATTTTTTTTGAAGCAGGATCAAGAGCAGAGGTGACTTCATCTAAGATCATAAATGGCCTTTTTAAGAGTAGCGCGACTACTAAAGCTAGTCGTTGTCTTTCTCCTCCAGAGAGGTGAGAGATATCTTTTTCAAGCAATGACAAATCAAGATCAAAGTCCGACATTTGTTTTTCTAGCTCTTTTTGAGAAAATTTAACTTTAGAATTAGCAATAAATGAGAAATATTCATCAATGATTTCTTTTACTAGGCCCTCACCCATCATTACATCCTGATCAACGTAAGCGATCTGGCTTCTGACGTGCCAGATATTTTCTGAGGTAATCTTTTTATTTTTAAAAAAGATTGATCCTGATTTGGGTTGTTTAAATCCTAAAATAAGATTTAAGAGAGTACTTTTTCCAGTACCAGATTTGCCAAATACGACTACTTTTTGTCCTGAATTAACTGCAAAGTTACAGTCTTTGAAAATTTCTTTAATTTTAGTCTTAGTTTTGAAATCTAGAAAAATATTCTTAAACTCAATAATAGGCTTACGCTTTTTCATAAATTGATCATACCAGAGATAATAATGATTATAGATATGAATGTTCCATTGTGTGATTTATAATCTATTTAGAAGTGATGCTTTGTATAAAAAAATAGAAATACTTAAGTAAACTAAGTTATGAAGATCAAATTGATTCAAGTTGTGCTTGTTGTCGCGATCATTTCGATTGCTTTTATTTACTTTTTCCAAAATAGATTAACTAGTAAACAGCAATCATGTTTGGGATGCAATTTAGTTGTTTTTGACGCTGATATTTTTAGAGCAGATGCTCTTGAATGTGATAAGCACCCAGAATTAACTCCCAATTTATGTGTAATCCAGAATGATTTTATAAAATTCAATAACCATTATTCAAATACAGATTTAACCAGACCGGGGGTGTCTTCATTTCTTACTTCAAGCTACCCTAGCTCTCATAGAGTTTGGGATGATTTCTTTTTTTTGGATAAAAAACAGCCCACCATCATAAACCTCTTAAAAAATAATGGCTATACAACCACTATCAATGGTCAAACCGATAGCCATCAGGTGCAATTAGAGCTTTTTGAAAAAAGAATAGAAGATGTGCTTGGTAATGAAAATGTTTTTAACATGCTGAATAATGAGCAAGTTTTTCTATATTTTTACAGTGGAGTTCTCCACAAACCATATTTATCTGATAGGGGAGATTCTGTGCCCAATCATCCAAATAGGCCGCTTGGATCTCCAGACAATATGCGAGGATTTGATGAGATTGGAGATAAAGTCATTGTTGAAAAATACAGTTATCTTTTAGAAAAACCAGCTTTTAAAGAATTTATTAAAAGCCAAGATGGTTCAATAAATGGAATATATCCTTACATGAATTATTTATGCTCGGATGCCTCTGTTGAAAAGAGACTAGTCAATGTTGATGCTTGTTGGGAGATAACAGAAACTATTTTTGACCAGTACATTGATATAAATAACCCTGTTCACATTGAATTTGTTAAATATCTTTATCAAGAAAGAGTCAGAGATCTAGATGTTGAAATAGGTAGACTAATTAATGAGTTAAAAGCATTTAACTTGTGGGATAAAACTGTTTTTGTAATTAGATCAGATCATGGCGAGGAGCTTGCGGAACATGGAGAAATAGGTCATTCAAATAATCTCTATCAAGAGTTAATAAGGATTCCTTTATGGATTTACATCCCTGGTGTAAAAGCTAAGAATATCAATTATATTAGTGAAACTATCGATGAGGCTCCTACCTTGTTGAAGATATTGGGAATAGAGCCGCATCCTCTTATGGCGGGGAGGAATTTGTTAGTTTTGAATGAGGGCAAAGATGGAGATGCTGTTATTTCTCAAAAAAAGATGAGCTCTGTATTTAGTATCAGAGAAGGCGACTACAAACTAATCTCCATAGGTTCTAATCTAGAATCTTCTGAGAGAAATTCCATTAGTTATGAGTTATATAATTTGCAAGAAGATCCTGGTGAGAAAAATAATATTGTGGAAGAGAATCCAGAAATAAAAAAGAGGCTACTGTCAAATTATTATAATAAAATTAATCAACAACCTAGATTTGAACCCTCATATGATCTTTATAAAAAACTAACTAATGAGCAAAAAAATAATATTTATGAAAATGGTTATTTTTAAATTGATCCTGAAACCAGATTCATGAAATTTTGATAGTTGATAGATGTGGTTATGATTGATACATTTAAAAAACAATATGAAAAAAAGTTCTCGTCTTTTAATATTTTTTTTATCCTTAATAGGGATATTATTTTTATCCAAAAATATATTAACTAAAAATCCGTCGTTGTTAAGCAGTAGCAAGCCATTAAAACTTTATTGGTTTATTCCCGATGGAATGAGAGCTGATCCAGAGCAATTTAATATTTATCAATGGGCCGAAGAAGGCAAGCTTCCTAATATTAAAAAGTTGATGGACAGAGGGAGTTATGGTTTTTCACAGCCCACATTCCCCTCACACACACCGACTAACTTTGCATCTCTCTTAACAGGTACTCTACCAGAGGTTCATGGAGTTGATGACGGTCCGATGCATGTTGAAGATAGGCCTTTAAATAAGGTAGCTATTGGTGGCTTTAGATCTACAGCTAGAAAGGTTCCGGCAATTTGGGAGACTCTTGAGGATCAAGGGGAAGAAGTAGCATTAATTTCTCTTCCTGGATCAACTCCTCCTGAGATTGAAAAAGGAGTAGTTCTGAGAGGTCGATGGGGAAGTTGGGGGGCTGATTTTCACGCACTTAATTTTGAAACCAAAGCAGATTCAGCTCAAAGAGTAAAGCAGGGTCGTGGATCTAGGCTTTTCTTTTTTGGACCTCAGCTGACTAGCTATATTGATGCTAGTTCTGTCAATGGTTGGGAAAATGCTCCGGAGAGTTTCTCTGAACCGATGGAGACAGCAATGAGTGGTTGGGGAAGTAATGTTTATGCATATATTTATGACTCAACAGATGATGGCGTTGTTAATTACAATCACGTGGCTTTTTCTCTGGATAAAAAAGAGATTTTTTCTGATCTTTCTCAAGGCGAATGGGGAGATTGGCAGGAGATTACTTTAAAATGGAAAACTGAAGATGATGTGATTGATGTTAAAAGTGATGTCAGAGCAACTGTCATTAAGTTGGATGATGATGGTTTCTTTAGAATGAGGCTTTTTTATAATAATCTAAATGAGCACATTACTTATCCTGGGTCAGCCTCAGATAAAATAGTGAGTGATATTGGGCCGATGATGGATTTTGTTGACAATTTTCCACCACAGCTTATTTATTATCCAGAAGACAAGCAGACATTTTTAGATGAAGCTTGGCTTACTTTTGATTGGCACACTGATGTTATCGGATCAATAAAAAAGAATTTTAATCCAAGTGTTGTTATCCATGATATCTATACTCCTAATCAGATGTTGACTAGTAGGTGGTGGATGGGCTATTTGGATAAAAATAGTTCCAATTACGGAAAAGTTTCTGAGGTAGAAAGAACTCAGTTGTGGAGTGAAGTTAATGAAATGTATCAGCGTCTTGATAAAATGATTGGTGAGATCATGGATAATGCTGATGAAGATACCTATATTGTGCTGAGCTCTGATCATGGCGCAGTACCTCTTGAAAGATGGGTAAATTTAAATAACTTCTTTGCCCAAAAAGGATGGCTTAAATTTACAATCAATCAAGAAACTGGTGAACCAGTAATTGATTGGGAAAACAGCACAGTCATTTATTTAAAAATGGCTCATGTTTACATTAATCCTAGTGGCTTAGCTGGAAATTATCAGCGTAGTTCTGGCGACGACTATGAGCAGCTTCGAGAAGAGGTTCGTCAAGCTTTAATTGCTTTGGAAGATAGTAATGGAGCCAAGCCAGTTGTCGAAGTAGTGAACTGGGAGGATGCTCAGGAGTTTATGAATTTAGATCCCACTAGAGTTGGTGATTTAGTGATTGCTAACAAGCCTGGATATGGCTGGAATGAAGAAATGACAGCTGACAAAGCTCTCTTCTCTCAGCCTCTTAAAACAGGTTACAAGCAAGCGATTGATCCCAATGTGAAGGGAATGTGGACTCCTTTCATCATTGCTGGTCCTGGTATTAAAGAAGATAACTATTTGGGTGAGAAGCCTATTACTCACATTGATCAATATCCGACTATTATGCATGCTCTTGAGAAAGAAATTCCGGATTTTGTACAAGGAAAACAAATTCAAATATTTAAATAAGTTCTTGCATGAAGAATAAGAAATACTTGCTGGCAGTTATTGTCGTAGGATTGTTAATCGCTGTGTCGTTGATTTTAGAATCAAAGATAACCCCCCAATCTTCAGCATGCTTAGGTTGTAATTTAGTTGTTTTTGATGCTGATGTTTTAAGAGCAGATTTTATTGACTGTGAGGAGCATAATGATATTACTCCTCATATCTGCGAGCTTAAAGAAGATTTTTTTAGGTTCAATAACCACTATTCTCCATCAGATTTAACAAAAGTAAGCATGGCCTCATTTTTAACTTCTAGCTATCCAACTACACATGGAGTTTGGAACGAATTTTTTTTCTTGGATGAAAGACAGCCAGATTTAGTTAGCACTTTAAAAGATAATGGCTACAATACGATTGTCACTGGTGATTTCTCAATTCCTAAGACTGATTCTTATAATTCACAGGTTCTTTTTGAAAATTATGATGAAAAAATAGAACGATTTAATTTAAAATATTATAATGGAGAACTGTTTGGCTTAGTTGATGGAAAACCCACTTTTCTATTTATTTACAATTCTGACCTTCATTATCCATACATGTCTTTTGATCCACTAACAGTCATCAATCATCCACAAAAGCCCGATCATTTTCCAAATAATAAACCAGAATTCAATGCGATGGCTGATCAAGTATTAATCGATGATTACCCAGATGTTTTAAAAGTACCTATAATGCAAAAATTTATTAGGAAAAATGGCTCAACAAAGGGTATCTATAATTATTTTCAATATCTGTGTAGTGATGCTGATATAGAAATTAGATTAATAAACTTTTCGCAATGTTACTTAGCTATGGAGCAGACTCTAGAAGAATATTTAGATAGAAATAATCCAGAGCATATTGATTTTATAAAATATCTCTATCGAGAGAGACTTAAAAAAGTAGATATAGAAATAGGATCAATAGTTGATGATTTGAAAAAAGATAATCTATGGAATAAAACTGTTTTTGTAATTCGCTCTGATCACGGCGAAGAGTTTATGGAGCATGGCAAGCTTAATCACTGGAATAACCTATATGAAGAGGTGGTCAGAGTTCCACTTTGGATTCATATTCCTAATAAAAATAGCAATTTTGTTGAGAATATTACTCAAACAATCGATGAAGCACCAACTTTGCTGAGAGCACTTGGAATAGATCCGCATCTACTTATGCAAGGGAGAGATCTGTTTGGATCGAATAACAATAATGAACAAACTGGCTCAGTTATTCTTCAAAAATTTTTTGGTTTAATATTTAGTATTAGGAATGGTAACTATAAATTGATTGCAATACATGACGATGTTGTTGACTCAGATAATGTTTTTTATGAGCTTTATAATTTAGAAGATGACCCAGGTGAAAAAAACAATATCATTAAAGATAATGAAGATATCAAACAGAGGTTGATTGCAAAGTATTATTCTTTAATTAATCAGTCGCCTGTATTTAAACCTAGAAGTACTTTATTTGATAAACTGACTGAACAGCAAAAAAAGAATATGTATGAAAATGGGTATTTTTAATTACAACTAAAAATTGGTGTATCCACTCGAACTTGATCTTTATTGTAAATAATTTCGACTAAAAATGTTTTCTGACTTTGTTGACAGTAAAAATAGTAGTTATAAGAATAGTATTTAATAAACTTTTCCTGACATTCTCCAGCGGTCATGCGCTCATTTAGTTGGATCATGAATGAGGAGATGTCTAAACTATTTTGGTTAATTACACTAATGGTAGGTTTGAAGCTGGAGGGGCAAGTAATAGAATCAGATATTTCACCAGGGTAAGGAGATATATTCTCTTCATATTGATTTTTAATTCGAGCGATCCTACCTCTGATAAGTTGCTGAGAATCTTCTTTTTTTTGACCAATGATTTCAACTCTTAAAATAGAGTCGTTGTTTGCATACTTAGCTAAATAAGTAGTATCTTTGTTTTGATAAACTTCTTCTAGTCCATAGGTATCTTGTAGAGGAAAAGAAATGCAGTCTAGATTATTGCATTTTCTTTTTTTAGTAAAAAACAATAGAATCAATAGGAAAGAGATCAAGCTAATTATGATTAAAAAACTAACCTTACTAATTCTATTTTTTATTTTCATTATTGTTTCAGCTGATTATTTCTTAAGAGATAGTCTTAAACCTACTAATACTTTATCAGAAATTGACTGTAAAGACTGCAATGTAATTCTTATAGTTGTTGATACTCTAAGACAAGACCGATTGACCACCTATGGTAGTTCAAGAGTTTTAACACCTTATCTTGATAAGCTAGCTAGCAGATCATTTGTATTTTTTGATAATTATTCTGCATCCAATTGGACACTTCCAGCCATGATGAGTATGTTTACTGGGATGTACCCGCAACATCATTTAGTTACCAATAAGTACTCATATAATTCACCAGATACTTACATCAACTTAGATAAAACATCCCCTCATTTGATTACTTTGGCTCAGTATTTTAAAGAATCTGGTTATCATACCGCTGGGTTTACTGGTGGAGCGGGAGTTTCTTCAGTTTTTGGTTTCGATAAAGGTTTTGATACTTACTCGGATGAGGGTGACTTCGATAGCTTTGAGTCAACAATTCCACTAGCTATGGATTGGTTGAAAAATATATCTGCCGATGAAGACAATCGACATTTTTTATTTTTGCATGGTTATGACGTTCATGGGCAAGTGGCAAATAATGATGATTTGGAACCATATTTCTCCAAATCATATAAAGGTGATCTTCAGGGTTCAGTAGAGGAGCATGTCGAAATGAGAGATCAATACCAGATTAAGAAACAACTATTTTTAACTGATGATGATAAACAGTTTTTAATAGATCGTTATGATGACAAAGTCTTGGCAATGGATAAAAAAATAGGATTCTTCTTGGAGGATTATTATTCGCAGCTAGGTTTTGATAATCCTACTCTTGTTATTCTCACTTCAGATCATGGAGAAGAACTCTTTGACCATAATGGGATTGATCATGGCTTGACTCTTTATCAAGAAGTTGTAAAAACCCCCCTACTCATTCATTTGCCAGAGCAGACTAAATCTATTAAAGTTGAGAGTAGGACTTCAGCAGTTGATCTATTGCCAACAGTTTTGGATTTAGTGGGTATAACTCAAAACTCTAACGCTGCTTTAGATGGAGTTTCTTTTAAACCTACTTTTTTGGGAGATGAATCTCAGGAAGAGGTTTTATTCCATTCTGATTATAGATATCTGAGCTCTTTAAGAGGTGGCATCAATAAAGATAATTTTAAAATGATTAGTGACTTAGTCGAGCAAAAAAATGAGTTATATGACTTAAGCCAAGATAATCAAGAAAAAAATAACCTAGCCAGTAACAATGATGTTAAAAACGAATTAGTTACTAATTGGCTTAAAAACTTCTTTTGGCAATTAAAGCTATAGCTTTTAATCAACAAAACTAAGAGCTATGCCAGTTTTATTAGCACGGCCAGTTCTGCCGATACGATGAATGTAGTCTTCTTTAGTTTGAGGAAGATCGAAGTTGATAACATGAGTTACATCATCAATATCTAGGCCTCTAGAAGCAATGTCAGTAGCTAATAGCACTTGAATATTGTTTCTTTTAAACTCTTTAAGAGCTCGTTGGCGTTGACCTTGAGATTTATTACCATGAATAGCAGCTACTCTGAAGCCTTTTTGGTATAGGGTTCGATCGAGTTTATCTAAGCCACGCTTAGTTCTACCAAAGACGAGGACTTTATCAAAGCCTTCTTGGTTAAGTAAATCTTGAAGTAGGCTAGTTTTCGACTGCCCATTAACTTTGATTACATCTTGATCGACATTGGTAGAAGCTTTTTGAGTTTCTACTTGAACCATAACTGGATCTTTTAGAAAGCTACCAACAACGCTGTCTAGTTTGCTGGGCAAAGTAGCAGAGAAGAAGAGAGAATGTCTGTCTTGTGGTAGGTTGGCGATCACATATTTCATGTCGTTAATGAAACCCATGTCAAACATTTGGTCAACTTCGTCTAAGACAATAGTTGAGAAATCATTGAAATTTAAAAACCTGCGTTTTTCAAGATCAATTAGTCTACCTGGGGTTCCAATAACAAATTGAGGATTTCTGCGCAATGCATCGATCTGACGATTGATTGAGGCGCCGCCAATACAAAGGCTAGAATTTATTCTTAAGCTTCTGGCAAATAATTTTACTTCTGATTCAATTTGAACAGCCAACTCTCTAGTTGGGGCCATGATTAATACTTTTTCAGATTTTCGTTGATAGATGTTGTCTAGCAAAGGAATTAAAAAGGCAGCTGTCTTACCAGTGCCAGTATTAGCTAATCCAACCACATCTCGGCCCTCTAAAATATAGGGGATGATTTGATCTTGGATTGGGGTGGGGGTGTCATAGCCTCTGGCTACAATATTGTGTTTGAGTTGATCGCTAATGGCGAAATCTACAAACTTATTTTCCACCACATAAGTGGGTTGTGGAGCTGGATTTTGAACAGCTTTTCTGATTAGCATTGAGGGATCAAATGAGCCCATTCTGCCTCTGCCTCCAGAAAATCTGCCAGAGCGACGGTTATTACCGCCACGTTGGTTACTTCTAGAATTAGAAAAAGATCGTCTTGAACGATACATATAATACTTCTTTCTTTATAAATACGAAAGGCAAAAGACAAGAAGCAAAAAAAAGGAAAATTGAAAAAAACGAAGATTCAAAAATCTAGATGCGAGCTTAAACCCATTGGGTATTTTTATTTTAACAAATTTGATTGTAGCACACTGTCATTATATATGCAAGTTATAGGATTCTAAATCTGGCTATTTTTCTCTTTTTATCTGAAAAAATAATCGTATAATTATGTAGTATGCAGCAATTCATGGTTCGTGTTTTTTTACCTTTAATAATTTTCATAGTTTTTTTTGCAAGTTTTTCTCAAGGCGCATCTGCTCAGGAGGTTGGTTTTAAAGCTAGTGAAGGTGTAGTTACCAAAATTATAGACAGCGGTAAAAAAAGTTTCTTAGATGAGTTAGTTGAGTTTCAAGAGCTGGAGATCAAGATTACTAGAGGAGAGAATCGGGATGAGCTGGTCGAAGTAGAAAACTTAGCCGCAGGTTTAGGAGTAGTAGGTGCTAAGTATCAACTGTATCAGCTGGGAGATAGGGTTAAAATTGCTACACAGCAAAATATAGATGGAGAAATAACTTATTCTCTTGATGGAATGGTAAAGCGAAATGGTTTATTGGTATTAGGATTATTGTTTATAGTAGTTGTATTGTTGGTGGGTGGGATTTGGGGAGCTTTATCTTTGCTGGGTTTAATAACTTCATTTTTAGTTATTTTTAAACTTATTATTCCTTTAATTATTCAAGGATTTAATCCAGTCTTAGCAGCTATTCTAGGTTCAACAATCATTATTCCCACTACTTTTTATATCTCTCATGGGTTTAATAAAAAAACTCATATTGGAGTAGTAGCGACCTTCATTGGTCTAATTATTACTGGTTTATTAGCTGTACATTTTGCAGATGCTACTCATTTAACTGGCTTTGCTTCTGAAGAAGCAGGATTTCTACAGGTAGAAAGACAAGGCTCAATCGATATCAGAGGATTACTTTTAGCCGGTATTATTATTGGAACTTTGGGGATTCTAGATGACGTGACTGTTGGACAGTCATCTGTAGTGAAGCAGCTTAAAAAGGCAAAGCCTGAGATAGGCTTCTGGGATTTATTTAAAGACGGAATGAAAGTGGGACAAGATCATATTTCTTCAATGGTTAATACCTTAGTACTAGTTTATTCTGGTTCGTCTCTACCGATGTTATTGCTTTTTTTCGATAGTCAAAAGACTTTTCTAGATATTTTAGAGTTTGAGTTAATTGCTGAAGAAATTGTAAGGATGTTGGTGGGTAGTATTGGACTAGTTTTAGCTGCACCATTAGCTACAATAATAGCGGCTTATGTTTTTAGCAAAAAGGAGAAAAACAATGATTAAAAAATTAATTAAATTCAGCTTATTATTTGTTTTTATATTTATAGCCACAGCACAGGTAGTCCAAGCACAAGTAGATTCGAAAATTTATTTGTTTTATGGGCAAGGTTGTCCTCATTGTTCTGTAGTGGATAGATATTTTGAGGAGCAAGATCTATACGCCAATTATCCAATTGAAAAAAAAGAAATTTATTCTAATAGAGATAATGCTTTATTATTTAATTCTTTACTCACAAAGTTGGGAGTACCAGAGAATGAGCGTGGTGTGCCGCTAGTAATAATTGGTGACAAAGTTATTGTAGGCGATAGGTCTATTATTGATGATTTTGTTGTTAAGGCGGATGAATTTTTATTAACTGATACTGAGGATCAGCAGGATGAGTCAGATTTAAATAGTTCTGATGAGCCTGCTTCTTTGGATATTACTTTGCCGGCAGTCATTGGGGCCAGTATTGTTGATGCCGTTAATCCTTGCGCTTTTGCAGTTTTGATAATTCTTATGAGCACTATTCTAGTAGCAGGAGATGGTAAAAAAGCCCTTATGTCTGGCTTAGCTTTTGCTAGTTCAATTTTCATCTCTTATTTTCTAATGGGTCTTGGTTTATATAAGGCTTTAGAGTTGGGCGGTTTTACTGAGGTATTTTTCAAAGTAGTTGGTTGGATGGCAATAGTTTTAGGTTTATTAAACCTCAAAGATTGGTTGTGGTATGGCAAAGGAGTTTTAATGGAAGTGCCAATGAGTTGGCGTCCAAATCTGAAGAAATTATTAAACTCAGTCACAAATCCAGTTGGAGCATTTGGAATTGGGTTTGTTATTAGTTTATTTCTACTACCTTGTACGAGTGGTCCCTATATTGTTATCTTGGGAATGTTGGCGAATACAGTTTCGCAATTTAAAGCGATTCTCTATTTGCTGCTATACAACTTGATTTTTGTGTTGCCAATGGTTCTAATATCAGTAGCCGTTTATAAAGGTTTTGATCCAGCTAAGGCAGAAGAAATTCGTCAAAAGAGATTAAAAACACTTCATTTGGTTGCTGGCATAATCATGTTGATAATGGGAATTGTGATCGTGGGCGGCTGGATTTAAAGTTAATTACTCTTTTATTTTAATTGCTTTGCTATTAATAATTCCATCAGCTAACTTTTTGTAAGTTCTATCTAATGTTCTGGCAAAAGTTGGTTGAGAGATCTCCATTTGTTCAGCTGCTTTTATTTGATCTAATCCATCAACATCATGAAGTTTTAGAGCTTCAAGTTCATCTTTTTCTAAAACCACTTCTTTTAGCTCCCTCAGAGGAATGCCTCTGGGTTTGAAGTAATGAACGTTGGGTTTAAATTGCAAGCGACGTTGTTTTCTGGGTCTTGGCATTTAATTATTTTTCTTGGATTAATTCAGCTTCTTCTTTTTTAATATTATTTAGCTCTTTTTCGAGTTCTTGCTTGCGATCTGCAAGAGATTGTTTTTTGTTTGAGCTAGAAATACATTGTCCTAGACCTTTGCCGGTTCTAGGTCCCATTCCTTGAGGTCCTGTTTTATCAAATCTTGGCATAATCATTTCCTTTCATATTATTTATGAATATATATTCATTATATCTTATATCCATCTTCAATATCAAGTTTGTGTATAATGAGTTTCTTAGTAATAAATAAAAGGATTTTATTTATGAACACTCCATCTTTTAGTCACCCTATGGACGAGCTTGTTTACCAGGCAGTTTTTGGCGATGATAGTCAAAAACAAGCCGCCAGGTTTTCTATTTGGCAGCAAGCAATTACTGGGGGGATTGTTCCTGCTTCAATTAATGATTTTTATATGGCCAAAGGCGATGGCCGAGTACCCAAAGATCTGACTGTACCAGCGATGAATATTCGTGGAATGGCCTACGATACCGCTCGAGCTGCTTTTTCAGCTGCTAAAAAACACAGTGTAGGTGCCTTAATTTTTGAAATTGCTAGATCTGAGATTGGTTATACTGATCAGCGACCAGAAGAATACACCACTGTGTTGATGGCTGCAGCCTTGCGAGAAGGTTGGTCAGGACCATTGTTTGTTCAAGGTGATCACTTCCAATCTAAAGCATCTAGGCCAGGTGTGCCTAAGGAGGGTGAGATCGAAACTATTAAGGATTTAATTGCAGAAGCTATCAGAGGTGGTTTTTATAATATCGATATTGATATGTCGACTTTAGTTGATTTAGATAAATCCACCGAAGCAGAACAACAACTAGCCAACATTGATTACTCTTTAGAGATAACTAAATTTGTTCGAGATTTAGAGCCAGCTGGAGTCACCGTTTCTCTTGGTGGTGAGATTGGTCACATTGGTGGCAAAAACAGTACTTTAGAGGATTTAAGAGCTTATGTGGATGGCTTTAATGCTGGTTTAACTCCCGATACGATTGGGATGAGTAAAATTAGCATCCAGACTGGGACTCACCATGGTGGAGTAGTTTTAGCAGATGGTACTTTAGCTGACGTAAGTGTTGATTTTGGAGTTTTAAAAGATGTTTCTCAAGTGAGTAGAGATGAGTACGGGATGGGAGGAGGTGTTCAACATGGGGCATCTACCCTTCCAGACGAGTACTTCAATCAATTTACTAAGTCTGAGGCAGTTGAAGTTCATTTAGCAACTGGTTTCCAGAATATTCAGTTTGAGCATGAGGCATTCCCAAGTGAGTTACGAGACAAAATGTATGCTTGGCTAGATGAAACCATGAGTGATGAGCGCAAGCCAGAACAAACAGTTGAGCAATTTCACTATAGTTTCCGTAAAAAAGCTTGGGGAGAGTTCAAGCAGGCAACTTGGGATATGCCAGAGGAAAATAAAACTAAGATTCGGCAGTCTCTTGAGGAAAGATTCTCTTTCTTCTATGAGCAGCTGAATGTGGTCAACACAGCTGAGTTAGTTAATAGTTTAGTCAAGCCAGTTGCTCCAGTTAAGACTGAAGTCGATTTTGGATTTTCTAAAACCAATGACGATGATGTGAGTGGTTTAGCAGATTAATAAATATTAGTTGAAAGGAAGCGTTATGCCACCGATTACTAATTTAACCGATCATTTGCTAAAAGCTCATGTCTTTAACCAACGCAGCCGTGAACTAGCAGAAATTCTCAACCAGATCATGATTTCAGCCAAGATAGTTTCACACAAAACTAACCGAGCTGGCTTAACTGATATTTTGGGAGCTGCTGGGAAAACTAATGTTCAAGATGAAGAAGTCCAGAAACTAGATGAGTATGCTCATGATATTTTTGTGAGATTGCTTAAGCAGTCTCCGTATATAAAAGCAGTTGGCTCTGAAGAAGAGCCTGACTTGATTGTCTTCAATGAAGACTATCATGATCAAGCTGAATACATTATGCACATGGATCCACTAGATGGTTCATCTAATATTGATGTCAATGTGAGTGTGGGAACTATTTTTCTCATCTATCGTAAGCAAAGTTTTGGACAGAATTTAGAAAAGAGTGATTATTTACAGCCAGGAAAGAATGCGGTTTGTGCTGGATATGTACTTTATGGTTCTAGCACCATGCTAGTCTATTCTACAGGGCAAGGAATGCATGGCTTTACTCTTGATCCAAACATTGGTGAGTTTTTGCTCTCACATGAGGATATGACTTTACCTGAGGCAAGTAATATTTATAGTGTTAATGAAAGCTATCAACCTAAATGGGATCAAGCTTTAGCCGATCATGTTAGCCAAATGAAGACAGATCAGGATATCTCTGGCAAGCCCAAGACAGCTCGTTACATTGGGTCGTTAGTGGCTGATTTTCATCGCAATTTATTGAAGGGTGGAATCTTTCTTTATCCAGCAGACAAAAAGCATCCAAATGGGAAGCTGCGCTTGCTTTATGAAGGGATCCCCTTTGCATTTTTAATTAAGGCAGCCGGTGGTTATGCTAGTGATGGCCAACAAGACGTGTTGGAGATAGTACCCACTGAGTTGCATCAGCGAGCTCCTCTATTTATTGGTAATAAACCCGATGTGAAGTTAGTAGAGAAACTACTAAAGAAATAGCTTAGTTGAGTTGTTGTTGGATGTAGGTGTGAACACTTTGCCAGCTAGTTTTTGGGATGACAATAAAAGCACCCGCTGAAGATTTGGAGGTGATAAAGACATTTTTTGTGCTGAGGACGACGCTTTTGACTTCAAAGTTTTTGGTAGTTTTTAAGGCTGGCACTAAATATTTAACAATTTCCAAATTGATATCAGTCGTAAAGTGCTTGATTGTTTTTTTGAAAAAATCTGGTGCATTTTCAAGCGCTTCAATTGACCAAAGTTTATTCCCAATGGCTTTGAGTAACGCATGTTGACGTTGGCTGCGAGAAAAATCTCCACCAGCGGATCCATGACGAGAGCGCACATATCCGAGGGCGTCGCCACCTTCCATTTTTACTAATCCCTGTGGGAAGTATAGGTGCTCATAGCGGCACTCAAACTGTTTTTCAAGATTAAATCCGGAGTAGCTGGCGGTTACTTCAGCAACTTCCTCAGGAGTCATGCCACATGGGTTTAGTTCTTCGCCCTTGATTGGGTACCAAGAATCATCGAGTGTTTCAGGGACATTAACTTCAATTCCATCTAGTTCTTGACCTATGAGGCGCTTGAAGCCGACGAAATCAACCGCCATGAAGTAATCAATTTGGAGTCCAGTCACGGCAGTAGCCATTTGTTTAGCGACTTGTCCACCACTAGTGATGGGTTTATTTGGATCTGCTCCTAAGGTAAAAGCAGTGTTGATTTTGGCTTGTTTGTTGTTGGGAAGTTTGACCCACAGATCGCGGGGTACAGAAATGAGATTAATCTGAGATTTTTCGAAATCGATGTGAGCTAGCTGAATGACGTCTGTTAGGAATCCACCTTGGTGACCAGCACCGCCGTAACCTAGGAGGAGTACGGTTAATGTTTTAAGTTCTTCAGCAGGTACTTCGGAGATATCAACCTCTGTTTGAGCTGAGAGAACCTCAGGGAAGTTTTCAGGATCAGCAGCTGTTTCTTTTTGCTGAGAAACAAAAAAAGTCACCGTGGCAGCGATGGTGATGACTAATACACCAGCCACGATTAGAGAAACCTTTTTGTCGGTGAATATTTTTTTCATTTTTGTGGCAGAGGATGTAATTCACCACCTTTTCTGTAAATCGCTGTTTCTTTTGGTTTAGGCATTTTTTGTCCAGTGATTTCTTCATATATTATAGCTGGATCTTCTAATTGCAGCGTATGTGGTTTTAGCTTTTGCTTAGCTTCATCAAAATTTTTACTATTCAGTAGTATTCCTAATGTCCAAATAATAAAATTATCTATATCTAGTATTTCTAATTTTTTCTTCTCACCATCTTCTTTAAGAATGAAAGGCCTATCTTTTTCTCTTCCATTCGGTCTTTCTAATGGTATGGTATTGGTAGTCATTACCAACCTTACTTCTTCAAGCTCTAAGACTTCTTGAATATTCTTGTAATAGTCGTTACCAGATAATACAGCATGAGTTGCACAGATAATAATCTCTTTAGCTCCATTTTTAAGTAGTTCATCTACAGTTTTTTTAATTGTGCCACCACTACTAATCATGTCATCAACTAAAATTATTCTTTTTCCTCTAACATTCCCAAAAATTAATTCATGGTGAGTTTTACTTTGAACACCTCCCATGATTGATTCTCTCCACTTACGGATAATAGCAATCGGTAGATCGAGGTATTGACTAAGTGCTTTCACTAAAGGTAAATTACCGGCATCTATTCCACATATCATTGTATCCAGATCACTTCTAATTAAATTTAGTTTTTTTATCTCATCAGCCATGAGAAAAGCTGCCGTTAGATTCATAGTATCAATTCCTTCAGCTCTGAATTGATCTAATGCCGTATGACTATGGGCGTCTAAATTAACAAAATTATTTATTCCAGCCGTATGTTTCATTAAAGTAGCCATAGCTTTTGAAAAACTAGCTTGCCCTTGAACAATAGCCACCTCGCCTTCCCTACCATGAATAGGTTTTCGAGTTCTTGAATCCTGTCTCCAATCCATAAATACAGATAAGGCTGTTACGTTCATCACATTAGGCCCAGCTGGGTCACTGTTCTGAGTTAAAGCATGGATCTTGAACATATCTACTATCGCATCTTCCCAATTATCACCATTTAGCAACCATGGTATTGCTACATTCGGAGCATAATCAGAGATTAGTAGTGGCATTAAGCTGGAAAAGTCTCTTAGAGAAAGACTAAATGAAGAGAAGTGTTCTTTTAGAGAATGAGATAGGATGGGTCTATAAAGTCTAAAAGTGTTGGGAATTAATAGAGGATTCGTCGATTTTTTTTCAGTTGCTAATGCCATAAAGCAAACTTTGTGTGGCAGATGATTCTAACTAGACTAAATATTAACTAAATAATATAAGAATAGCAATGCCTATTTTGATGCATAATTTATAGATTAAGTCACTGTGTTACAATTTTTCAAATATGACTGAGGTTCAAAAGATGGATTTTTTACATGCGCTATATATTGCAGCGATTGTGGCTGCAGAGCTGATGGGCAGCAAAATATTTGCTGTGGGGGGAGTCAATGCCTCGGTAGCTATTTTTGTTTTACCCCTGACATTTAGCATCAACGACATCATCTTCGAAGTTTATGGCAAAAAAAGAGCCCTTAGTTTTGTGCGCAGTGGTCTCCATATCTTATTCTTCTTAGTAGCATTTAACATTCTTGCCTTAGTATTGCCTCCTGCAGATAGATTTCTAACTACCAACGATGCTTATAATTTAATTTTTTCTAAATCCCTTCGAATTACTGTAGCTAGTTTGTTCGCCTTTTGGACAGCAGAAAGACTAGATGTCTATGTTTTTTCAAAACTAAAAGAAAAATTCAAACATCATAAGTTTTGGGTAAGAAACAATCTCTCAAACCTATTTGGCCTGCTGCTAGATACAACCGTTTTTATGTTTTTAGCTTTTTATCAGCCTGGCAATTTTTGGTTCATCTTATCTCTAGTTTGGCCATATTGGTTGTTAAAATTTGCTTTTGCTGCTTTTGGGACACCCATTACTTCATTGGGAGTTAAGTGGCTACAAAAAAAGAACTCAAAGTAATTCGTATTTATCAAATATCTCTTTAACTTCTTGGCTATTATTGGTTAGCACTAATTGTTTTCTGACTTCTTTAGCTTTCTCGAAACTCTTGATGTACCAACTTAGATGTTTTCTCATTGGTAAAAAAGAATACTTTTCATCTTCATTAAATGTTTTTTCATATAGCTGAGCATGTTCTAGAGCAACTGCAGCTTTTTGGTTGATGCTTGCATCTTCATCATTAAATGCCCAGGGATTACCAAAACTAGCTCTGCCGATTAGCACCCCATCTACTCCAGATTGATTTACTTTTTCTAGAGCCTCCGCTTTAGATGAAACATCGCCATTGCCAATAATTAAAGTCGAGCTATCTTTAGCTATTCGAACTGCTTTGCCGATTTCATTCCAGTCGGCTTTACCACTATAGCCTTGGCGCAGAGTTCGCCCATGGATGGCTATCGCTGCAGGTTTAGTTTCCAGCAGTATTGGTAGCCATTGATCAATAATTGGGCTATCAAAACCAATCCTAGTTTTCACACTGACCGGGATACTCTGATGTTGCTGATATTCTTCAGACAGATTTAGGCTTCTTTTTTCTACTTCTTTAGCTATTTCAGGAGTAATATGCTCACAATCTGTGGCTGTTTTGCCATTTACCCAATCTTGGACACCAGCTTGAGTGGCTTCAATAATCTCTTGAGCTAATTTTGGAGTATTTATTAAACCTGCTCCAGCACCACCATTAGCCACACTTTTAGCCGGACAGCCCATATTGATATCTATTCCATCAAATCCGAGCTGACAAACTACAGTCGCAGTTTCTCTAAAAAATTGAGGAGTTTTACCATATATTTGAGCAATGATGGGTCGCTGGGTTTTATCAAAGATAAAATCTCGTAGCGGCACCGTTACTCCTCTGCAAAAACCCTCTACAGTCGCAAATTCGGTGTAGATGATGTCTGGCTGTCCATATTTTTTTTGAATATATCGATAAGGATGATCTCCAACTCCATCCATAGGAGCCAGCCCAATAAAAGGTTTTTCAAGTTTTGACCAAAAATTAGTTTGATTAGTAAGATCTGATTTCATGAAGTTAATTATAACCTGAATTTAACGATCTTAAAATTAAGTTGCTTGGCATGTATAATCAATGGTTATGGCTGACAATCAAGTTTCACCATCATTAGTTAAGGATACTAAGATTAGTTCTTCTGGTGTGTTGTTACCAGTTATGAGTGGCTTGGTTGCAGTGATTGTTGTTTTTTTAGTTTATGCTTTTTTCAAAGGATGGACTTTTAATTTTTACGCTAATATTTTATTTGGTTTCTATGCTTTGACGAAGCAAATTTGGGTGTCAGTAGTTTTGTTGGGAGTTACTCAAACTTTATTGATGGTCCCATTTCGTGCCATTAGAGTCATGCAGTCACATAATACGCAGAAATTTCAGGATAAAATCGATGAATTGAAACTAGAAGATCAGCAAATAGCTAGAGTTAAGAAGAATTTTAGACAAGGCAATATGACCTTCTTGTTCTATGTAGTTGATTTTATGATCCAGATAACTCTATTTATCTCGATTGGGCGATTATTTTTGACAGATTTTTATGCCAACAAAATTGATCCCAGTATTTTATTAAAATTTATTCCTTATCCAGTTTATCCCCTCCAGGGTTTATGGTTCAAGATTCCTTATCCGATAGTAACCAGATCTAAGGATTTTGGACTATGGATTGTTTTCTGGGCCTGGATTTTAATTTTACTTTCACATGTTTTTATCTATCTAGCTAAAAGAATGAAACATAGATTTATGTTGAATACAAAAAAAACTTCATCGGCAGAGGATTCAGAGGGCGAGGAGCCTGAGCAGAAAGTAGTCGCAGAGACCAAACCACAACTTGAATCTCAACAAAAAGCTAAGCAGACAATGGGATTTTTAGGGAGCTCAACCATAATTTTATTTGTGGTAGCTTATATTGTGGTGAGAAACTTCCCCCTAGCTTGGGAGTTTAGGATTTTTTCTGGGGATGTCAGTATTCCTAATCGAACTCTAAATACGGTGACGGCGATTGCTACATTCATAATGGTGATCTGGTTTGGTCTGCAAGATATCTTGAGGCAAGGCAAGTTAGCCCAAGAAAAAGGTATTTCTGAGGAGGTGATTGAGATGACTCAAGCAGAAATGTTTAAATCTAACTTATTTAATGCCACTCTAATTGGATTGGGAGCATTTTTTATCACCAACTTAATCCCCTCTGCCTTTGAGTTATCGATTTTTACCTTTGAGCTAATTGCTATTTCTTCACCATTTACTTTAGACAAGTTCATTCTAAAGCTCCGTGGCATGGGCCAAGCTTAGTCTTTTTCTTGTCTTTCTACCCCAAAATGTTCTATAATCTAAATAACATCAAGAGTGATGGGTAGAGATCCGGCTTGTTAACCCATTCAGCAACCACCAATTTTAAATTGATAGGTGCTAATTCCGGCCCAGAAAGGGGAGATGCTCATGTCTTTAATAACCTATTTCACTTCCGAGTCAGTTTGCGCAGGTCATCCTGATAAAATTGCTGATCAAATTTCAGATGCAATCTTAGATGCAGTCTTGACGCAGGACAAATTCAGTCGAGTTGCAGTTGAGACTTTAGTCACCACTGACAGAGTAGTTCTAGCAGGCGAAGTAACCACCTCAGCTCAGGTAGATTATGAGCAAATTGCTCGTGATCAAATAAAGAAGATGGGTTACATAGATGATAAGTTTGATTTTACTCACCGCTCTCCTATTTCCACCTATATTCATCAGCAATCTCCAGAGATTTCCACTGGCGTAGATAATGATGGTGCTGGTGATCAGGGAATGATGTTTGGTTATGCTTCTACAGAAACTCCGGAATTAATGCCTTTGCCAATCACTCTCGCTCATAAATTAGCCCAGAAAATAGACCAAGCTCGTGAAGACAAGGCTCTTGATTACTTGCGTCCAGACGGGAAAACTCAAGTAACTGTTAAATATGAAAATGGTCAGCCAGTTGGAGTGGAAACTGTTGTTTTAGCAGTTCCCCACGACGAAGATATTCCATTAAAGCAGGTAAAAAAAGATTTGTACGATCAGGTAGTATTGCCAGTTTTAGCAGAGTATAGACTTGATCTCAAATTAAATCAGTTGATAGTTAACGGCACTGGAGTGTGGCACATTGGTGGTCCAGCTAGTGATACAGGTATGACTGGACGCAAGATCATCGTCGATGGTTATGGAGGTTATGCTCGTGTTGGAGGCGGTGCCTTCTCTGGTAAAGATGCAACTAAAGTTGATCGATCTGGAGCTTACGGCGCTCGTTATATTGCTAAAAATTTAATTAACAAAGGCTTAGCTGACCAGGTTGAGATTGGATTAGCCTACTGCATTGGTCAGTCTCACCCAGTGATGAAAACTATAAATACTTTTGGAACTGCTAAAGTTGATGAGAAAGTGCTGGAGGTTTTTGTAGATGATATTTTAGACACCTCGGTAAAGGGAATTATCAAAGCCTTTGATTTGCATCGACCAATTTACCTACCTACTGCTGCCTACGGTCATTTCGGCAAAGCAGAGTTTCCTTGGGAACAACTAGTTTAGTACAATTGATAATATGGATCATCTGCCTGAGATTGCTAAGTTACTTCGTTACTATTGTTTGGTATCTACCTCAGCTGCCGGCTCTGGTCATTTAACTTCATCTTTATCGGCAGTAGAGTTAATGACAGTCTTATATTTTGGTGGTTTTCTTAAATATGATCTAAAGAATCCAGATCACCCCGACAATGATCGGGTAATTTTTTCCAAGGGTCACGCTGCTCCTCTTTTTTATTCACTTTATGCAGTAGCTGGGAAACTAACTGAAGCAGATCTCAAAACATTGCGCCACATAGATAGTCCCTTAGAAGGTCATCCCAGTATTCGTTTTCCTTATACGGAAGTAGCTACTGGTTCTTTAGGACAGGGTTTGTCAGTGGGGGTGGGCTTGGCCATAAATGCTAAATATCTAGATAGCTCAACTTATAAAACTTATGTTTTGTTGGGTGATAGTGAGATGGCTGAGGGTCAAGTTTGGGAGGCAATGCAGCTAGCTAGTTACTACAAGCTAAATAATTTAGTTGGCATTATTGATGTGAATCGCTTGGGACAAAGAGGTGAGACGATGACGGGTCATGATGTGAGTGACTATGCTTATAAAGCTCGGGCCTTTGGTTGGGAGACGATTGTAATTGATGGACACAACTTGACTGAGGTTGCCAAGGCTTATCAAAAAGCTAGTCTAGTTAAAGATGTGCCGGTGATGATCATCGCCAAAACTATAAAAGGAAAAGGTCTCTCTTTTTTAGAAGATCAAGACAACTGGCATGGTAAAGCTTTGAGCCAAGATCATCTTCAGAAAGCCTTGATTGAGCTAGGGGATGTCAATGTGAGCTTGAAAGAGAATATTTTACTGCCTAAAGAGATAGGGCTTAAAAAGAGTCAGAGCAATGAGATTAAGCTAGATAAATTTTTAGCTAAGCCAGTCAAAAAGCACTTAGCAACTCGCAAAGCTTATGGAAATGCCATTACTAAACTAGGTGCAAAGAATCAAAAAATAGTGGTTTTAGATGCAGAGATGGGTAACTCTACTTTTGCTAATATTTTTGCTGCAGCTTTCCCAGATCGTTTTTTTGAGATGTTCATTGCTGAGCAGAATATGATCAGCGTCGCAGTTGGTTTGTCGAGAATGGGAAAAATTCCCTTTATCTCTACCTTTGCTTCTTTTCTAACTCGTGCTTTTGATCAAATCAGAATGGCTCAATACTCGAAAGCTAATATTAAACTTATTGGCTCTCATGCAGGGGTATCAATTGGTCAGGATGGTCCATCTCAGATGGGGTTGGAAGATATATCAATGTTCAGATCAATTCGTGACAGTGTAGTGCTGTATCCTAGCGATGCAGTTTCTACTGAAAAACTAGTCCAGCAGATGACAAATCATAAAGGTATCTCATATTTAAGAACCACCAGGATAGATACGCCAATTATTTATAAACTAGATGAAGAATTTAAAATAGGTGGTAGTAAAGTTATTTATCAGTCAAAAAAAGATGTGGCTACGGTAATAGCTGCTGGGATTACATTACATGAAGCGATGAAGGCCTATCGTCAATTACGCAAAAATAAGATTAATATTAGAGTAATTGATCTCTATAGCATTAAGCCTTTAGATATTGAGACTCTAATGAAATCAGCTCAAGAAACAAAGGCTCTTGTTACTGCCGAAGATCACTATCAATTTGGTGGTATTGGAGAAGCCGTGAAAGCTGCTTTGGTCAATCAAAACACACCTGTTCACTCACTATATGTCGATCAGCAGCCACGGAGTGGCCAGCCAGCAGAATTATTAGCTCTTGAAAAAATAGATGCCGCAGCTATTGTGGAGAAAGTTAGATCTCTAATTTAGTGAACATGATAGTAGCTTCCCTGATGTTTTTTTGAGTCAACTGCTGCTTTCCAAACAGTGTAGTTTTGTGATTGATAAATTTTATCTGGATAGTCACTGAGATAATTTCTGTCTTCAACAAATCTATTTAAGCAGCTCTCATTAATAAGCTCTGGTAGTGTTCTATGATCACAAACAAAATATAAGTAGTTGATGTCCGTTGTGATTGGATAATGACTAACTCCATAATTAGTTAGTTTAACCAATGGCTTGTCAAATAGTTCTTCTAAATAAAACCAAACTCCACTAGTGCCCCAACCATCAAAGTGCTGAAAAACTGTGGTGGAAAGTGCTACTATTCCAAAATTAATTGAGTATTTTCCCTCATGATTCATATTTTTTTGATCACTAAATATTACCTCAGCTACTTTATAGTTTTGTTCTAAAAATGATTCGGATGGAGTTTGAAAAAATATCAAATTTTGAGTTGGAAGATAAATTAGAAATAGGATGACACTTACGACAACTAATCCTAAATAGTTATTAATAGAAATTAGTTGTCTTATGCCTAATGAGAATAGAATTAAAAAGAATGGCAGGGTGCTAAAAAAGTAGCTTGTAAGAATTTCTTTTGGGAATAGTCCTCCTATTAGAGCTGAAAAAGCTAGGCTGATAATAATCCAGTTAGTTTTTTTTGACCGTGAGCGTTCTTTTTTACAAAAAAATGAAAAAGTGATTAAAATAAAAGTTATTAAAACTGCTAAATATGATGGCGTATCTGCCCAAAGCATATGTTTTAGTTTTGATATTAATTCATGAGATTTGTTAAAGAATGAAGTGTCTGATCCTTTAAGAATTATTAACAAGAAAAAAATCTGATCAAAAATCTTAACCTTATAAGTAGTAATTAGCCATGAAAAAATTAGTCCGACTGTGGTTGCAACGGGTAAAAAAATATTTTTAAGTGAAAGATTATTTTCTAAAATTTGACTCCAAAAATAAGAAACCCAAAAGACTCCCACTGGTAATATTAGGAATACTCCATAGTGAAGATGCAGCGGGAATAATAATAAAAAAATCATTAGTAAAAGAAGAGCAAGGCTTTTCTTTTTCTGGTTTTTTAATAAAACCCATAGAAACAGTAGTGAGAATATGGGAAGTAAGTTCGGTTGCCATACTTCTCTGCTTTGGAAGATCAGTTGGTTGTGGAGCGCAAAAACTATAGCAGCAATAATTCCAGTAGTTTTATCACCTAGTTGTTTCCCCACTAAGTAGGCTAATGGAATTTGTGTAGTTAATAAACTTGCCCAGAGGTACATCATGGAAGTCGGATTTTGTGTAATCATCCATAAAAATGTGACTAAATAGTAGTAAACTGGTGAATTCATAAGATAGTTAAGGCCACCAGCAGCTAAGGGTCCTCTATTAACTGTTTCTTTGTATTTGTAAATATGCTCGGCTACCAGCATATCTCTAGCCTCATCATAACCAGCTTGACTCCACACCTGATTGGGTAGGTTGTAGAACCTTAGCCAAAGGCCAATTACAATGATTATTAGTAGAAAAATTTGAAAACGATTTTTGAAAATAATTCTTTTAATCACTAAAGTATTATAGAGAAAACTTCAACTTTGTTTTAGAATGAGTTTTATGCCTGATAAATTTACCGCTACCTGGGTTTCACATAGTTCGATTGGAGATTTCTTGAAATGTCCTCGGGCTTATTATTTAAATAATGTTTATAAGAGTCCAGAAACAGGGCGAAAAATACAGCTCATGAGTGCTCCACTAGCTCTTGGTGGTGCAGTCCATGAAGTGCTTGAGTCTTTGTCAGTTATTCCTTCTAAAGATAGGTTTAGAGAATCCTTAATTGAGAAGTTTGATCGTGTTTGGCAGAAACACCATGGAGAGAAAGGTGGCTTTAGTAGTGATGAGCAGGAGCGAGAGTACAAAGATCGGGGTGAAAAAATGTTGCGTCAGGTGATGAGGAATCCTGGTATTTTAAATAATTTGGCAATTAAGATTAAAGAAGACTTGCCTCACTATTGGATTTCTGATGAAGATAATATTATTCTTTGTGGAAAGGTTGATTGGCTGGAGTATCTTGAAGATGAAGACGCAGTCCACATTATTGATTTCAAAACTAGTAAAAGAGAAGACCAAGGTGGTTCACTTCAGTTACCCATCTATCATTTACTAGTTCACAACACTCAGCATCGGAAGGTTGCTAAGGCTAGTTATTGGTACTTAGATTTGCACGATGAACCAGTGGAACAAAAACTACCAGATTTAATTGAAGCCCATGAAGAGGTCTTGGCGATCGCTAAAAAAATCAAGTTAGCTAGAAAACTAGAACGATTTAAGTGTCCTCAAGGCGAAGGTGGATGTCGTCATTGCAAGCCATTGGAAAAAGTTTTGGCTGGTGAAGCTAAAAAGGTAGGTGTGAGTGAATATAATCAAGATGTTTACATCATGGTAAAAGAAGAAAAGTCGCTAGAAGATCAAAGTGTAGTTATATAGCTGGTGATTAATCTTGGCTGATTTTTCTATCCATGATCATTAGAATTAACCCAACAGTCATAGTCGCTGCTGCAACTAAACCTAAACTTCCAGGGAAGAAGTTTTGAATTAGAAATCCTCCTAATAATGGACCAATTATCTGAGAAATACTCCCAAGAGAATCACTAACTCCCATAAATTCACCTAGTTCATCTTTGGGTGCCTGATTTGAAACGTGAGAAGTTAAGCTAGGTCTAAGTAGACTAGCGCCAAAAGCAAAGATGATTGTCGCTGTGGTGATAGCAGCTCTAGTCTGCATCCAAGGAGTGGCTCCCAGAGCAAGAATAATGGTTGCGGCTCCAATGATTCTCAATTTATCCTCATCCATAATATTTAATAGCTTGGGAAGAATTAGAATTTTAATGAAAATAGTTACTGCTCCGATGATAGCAAAAATATAGCCGATATCTTGAGATCCAAAATTAAATTGACGTTCTGCATAAAGGGCAAAGCTACTTGCCCAAAGACCATGTGTCAGCACATATGAGAAAAATTCCCAGAGAGGTAGGGATATTTTTGGTTTTGCCATTAGTAATTTAAATTGTTTAAGCTTTAATATTTTCCATGACCAGGTAAAGTTTTTGGATTTATCAACTGTCTCAGGTAGGTAAAGATATGTGGTTATGATGGTGATAGCAGCCATACCAGCAGCTAAAAATGAGGGTAGAGCATAGCTAAATTGAGCCAAGTATCCACCTAGAGCTGGTCCAATAAAAAATCCAATACTAAAAGCAATTCCGGTGAGGCTAAATATTTTAGTTCTTTCATTCTTGGGGGTGATATCGCTCAAATAAGCTTGAGCAATAGTGTAGTTGCTGCCAAGCAAACCATCGATCATTCTGGAGAGAAATAGCATCCACAAGCTATTGGCAAAGCCTAAGACAATGAAGCTGATCAATGTAGAAAGCTGGGAAAGTAATAGTAGTGGTATTCGGCCATATGAGTCACTGAGTTTGCCCATGATAGGCGCTGAGATAAATTGAAATAAGGAAAAAGTGGCCAGCACTAATCCTACTTGAGTTGGAGAAGCTCCTAAATTTTGAGCATAGAATGGTAAAAAGGGTAAAATTAATGAAAATCCTAAGACTTCCGTAATTTTAATCATGAAGATGATGGTGTGTTCTCTGCGCCATTTCATAAGGATTTATTTTACCACCAAGTTTGATTAGGTAGATAATGCACTTAGATTAAAGAAATTTAGCAAATAGAAGGATAGTGCCTGAAGCTGATCTGTAAATAGTAAAATTCCAGTAATTAAGATAAACAATCCAGAGATGAAACTGGTGATTCGAGAAATTTGGTGATGTTTTTTAATCCAAGGAATTATTTTTTCAAATCCCAGCGCAATGATCAGAAAGGGAACTCCCAACCCAACTCCATACGAAGTGAGTAGCATAGTTCCTTTTAAAGCAGAATCTGCTTGAGCTGCCCAAAATAGAATCACTGCTAAGACTGGTCCTATGCATGGTGTCCAACCAAAACCAAAGGCAATCCCTGTCAAGATAGCATGTAGAGAACGATGTTTTTTAAATTTTCCCTGAACATTAAATCTCTTCTCTCGTGATAGGAGATTATTTTTAAATATTCCCATCATAAAGAAACCTAAGGCAATAAATAAAACTCCAGCTACTTTTTCAATGAATTGTCTATAGGGATGAAGAACACTCGCAAATTTGTTTGCAGTCAACCCAAGAATCATGAAAGTAATAATGAAACCAATCACAAACATGAGGCCGGTTTTGAATACCTGCCACTTTTTTTGACTGGCGTGTTCATCATTAAGAGTTATTCCAGACAAATAAGCTAGATAAGTTGGGACTAATGGTAGTAAACAGCTAGCAAAGAAAGTTGTAATTCCAGCTAAAAAAGCAATTAGGAAATTAACTTGAGAACCATCGAAGATGCTATGTCCCATTAGGTATTAAAGATATTTCTCAATTATTTGTTCTACTTGAACTAATGGTAATGCTCCACTAATAAGTTCAGACTCTCCATCAACAGTGAGTAGAATCGTTCCTGGTGTGCCAGAGACTCCAGCAGCAGCTCCGCCATTTTGTTGAGCAGTGACTACTTCTGTCATTTCTCCACTTTCGAGACATCCCTTAACGGCAGCTGTATTAGCTCCGCTAGCTGCGATGGCAGCATCGATGGCTTCAGGACTAAGCTTCCCTCCCAGCTGTTCATTTTGTGAGAATATCTCATCAGTATATTTCCAAAACGCATCATTTCCACTTCTATTAGCAACACACTCTGCAGCTTCTGCTGCTGATTGAGCATTGGGGTGGAAGCCTAATGGGTAGTGACGAAATACTAGAGCCACATCGTCACCATATTTTTCTATGATTTGCTTGGTAGTAGGGTGAAATCTTTCACAGAAAGGGCATTCATAGTCTGAGTACTCTACTAAGTAAATTTTAGGGTTTTTAGCACCAATTATATGATCTTCATCGGAAATCTCTGGCATTTCACTTAAAGTATCTGGGGCTTGAGCTTCAGTGGGTGCTTCAGCTAGTTGACCAGCTTGTTTTTGAGATGGGCCTCCACCTAGCTTTAACATTTTGTTTTCTGTCCAAAGAGTACCAACAAAGAATCCACTAACAAAAAAAACTATTGCTAAAAGAATGGTTCCTAGGTTACTGGTTAAAAATCTATCAGATGACATGCTAATCCCTTTCTAATTTTAAGAATACTACGAAGTGTAGTGTTTGTAGACAATAGTTGTCAACCATTGGAAACAATAAACTTATTGGAGTTCTTCTTTTAGTGCTTGGATTGCTGAGTCACCGAACTTACTAATTAGGTTTTGTATAGTGCAACGGGTGATTTTTTTTATAAATTCCTGTTTTGATTCTTTAGGTTCATATCGATAGCTACGACCATCTTTTTTTCTAGTTAAGACTTTTTTCTTAACTAGGCGCTTCATGATAGTCATGACTGTCGTGTAGGCTAGTTTTTCAGATTTTTTTCGAGATTTATTTATTGCTAGCAAAACACATCTAACGCTTGGGCAATCTTCAACCCAAACGATCTCCAATACTTCTTTTTCCAGCGGACCCAAGCAACAAGTGGTATCAGTTGACATACTACAGATTGTAGTCTGGCTGTAAAAACAACACAAGACTTATCATCAGACACTTAACTCTACATCCAGGCTATGTTAGAATGATGATCTTATGATAGATACACCAAACGAGTTTAAAAAAAATGATGTAATTGTGAGATTCGGAATTATTAATAAAATTACTAAGCTTGAAAAAATTGAAGATTCAACTGGTAAAAAAGATAAGTTAATCCATTTTGAGCCTGTTTATAAAACTCGTAGCAATGAAACTCTAAAACTATCTATTCCTCTAGGAAATCTTAATAAAACTACGATTAGGTTGCCAGCTTCTAAGGCTGTTTTGAATGATGAGCTAAAATATCTCCGTCAGGGAGAATATGAAAAGATTCAGTTTAATCAGCTTAAGGTAAAGCGAATTATTAGCACCAATGAACTTCATGATATTGCTCAAGTTCTTAAAACTCTTTGGGAAGAAAAAAGGGATGAAGATAAAAACTTTACCATCAGTAAACGAAATACTTTTGGAATGGTGATGATGCGTTTCCAGCAGGAAGTAGCCTATGTTTTAAAGATAGAGCTAGAAGATGCAGAGAAGAAGGTAGTGTCTGCTCTTGATACTGGATGGAATAGACAGCTTAAGTTGCGCGCCAGTGAAAAACCCGCCAGCGAAGATTAGTCATTGTTAGGCAGTTATCTTGGATTTGTTATGCAAAAAGATGCTTCATTTGGTTTGATACCCATGTATAAGGATGGAGATAAAGTTGAATTTTTATTAATTCAGCATGTAGCTGGTCATTGGGCTTTCCCCAAAGGCCATGCCGAAAGTGGTGAGTCTTTTTTAGAAACAGCTCAGCGTGAGTTTGAGGAAGAGACTGGAATTTTGCAGTACCAGGTCGATGAGTCGATTTCTTTTCAAGAAGAGTACTATCCGCAACGAGACAAGGTGAATGGCGAAGCCAGAGAAGGTGCTCTGGGGTATGGAGATATTTTCCATAAAACAGTAACTTATTATCCAGCCTGGGTAGCTGATAAGCAGGTTAAGATTCAAGAAGAAGAGGTGGCAGACTATGGTTGGTTTGAATGTAAAGAGGCAATGACAAAAATCACTTTTCCAGCTGGCAAAAAAGTATTAAGAGAAGTCAAAAAATATCTTAGATAAATTACAAACCTCACCTTGTTTAACTAGCACTCCTTCTTTTTCTAATAATTTTATTTTTCTTTTTATTTCCATACCAGTAGTTTGGCCATTGAAGCCACCTATTTTTCCATTGCTTTTGACTACCCTATGACAAGGAATGCGGGGAGCATCTGGATTATTTTTTAGGGCATTGCCAACTGCTTGATAAGCTCTGGTCCCCAAATTTTCTGCTAGTGCTTTATAAGTGGTCACTTGACCAGCAGGGACTTTAATTAGTAGGTCATAGATTTTTTGATTAAAGTGACTCATTTTTTTTATGCCAAAATAAATAGCCTGAAAGGCTAAGTGCTCCTATTAAAGTTAAGGCAAAGCCTATTTTTCTAGGAGGAGTATTGTTTGTAAATTTAAGTTCTATTTGATGCTTTCCTGGGTCTAATGAATAAGTAATATGCCCAGGAAACTCTTCGTCCTGATATTGAATTACTCGTTTTTGTCCATCGACCACCAACTCCCATCCTGGAAAATAGTAAGTTTTTTGAATTGCTTCTACTGGCTTTTCGGTGTCAATGACATAGCTCATTGCTGAGCCATTCCATTTTTGAATTTTTAGTTGTGCATATTCAGCTGTTTGCAAGACATCATCGTTATACAAGCTCTTCTCAGGAACTCTGAGAGAAATTTTTTCTTGTGGGAAATGTCTCGTATATTCGGCTGCCCAAATCGGCTGGAACTCATTAAAAGTAGTCGTGGTTTTAAAATACTCAAAGAGCTCGTAGTCACTCCAGCTTTGAAATCCACGGGGCTGAGCATAGACAACTGCTGAAAGCAAACTAGTTGCTAATATTACTCCGATAAAAAAGTTGTTAATCAATTTATTTTTAGTGAGATGAATGAAGAGTAAGGTAGAACTTAAGGTCACCAGAGAGAGCAACCTCCATGGATATTGAATGTACTGACCCAATCCTGAAACTAACCAGAGAGGTCTAGTAAAAGGCATTATCAGAATGATAGTTGAAAAAAAGATGATTGATAAATATTTAACTTCTTTTCTACTTTTACTTTTGTTTTTTATGATTTGCCACAGGCTAATCAGGATGATGAGCAAGTTGCTATAACCAATGGAAACAATTTTAAGAACATCTAGTCTTTCTAAGTTCTTTATTTTGTGGAAAAAGAATGACCATTGATTGGGAAACTGATCCAGGTAGTGAGTGACTGTGTCTGCTCTATCAAGAATTACAAACTTTTTTTCTATTAAAGCAGGTAGCCAGTACCAAGCTGTAATTAGTAGAGAAATAGCTGCTAGTGGGATGATTCGTTTAATTAAAGTGATGACCTGCTTTTTATTTTTTGCGCGCAGTAGGTAGTAGGTAATTAAAACTGGGGCTGAAATAATCAGGGATGTTTGATGACTTAGTAAAAGTAGAGCTAGGCTTCCTACTAGAGCCAAAGAGACTATTGGTTTTACTTTTTTACCTCCCATGAAATGTTCTATATTCCACATTACCCATGGAAGTACGGCAAAAAATGCTATTTCACCTAGGGCAGTGCGTGAGTAGATATTAATTAAGGTATAGGGCGCAGTTAAGTAGATCAAAGAGGCAAGTGCTGAGTGCCGTGGTTTTAAAGAAAATTTTTGGGCTAAATAGTAAACACCTAAAACGCCAGAAAGTACAAGGATGATGATAGTTAAGTTTAAAGCCAGCACAATTGTCACTGGTAGCGCCATATAAATCAGGGTGCTGATACTGTAGGGCAAGGGATAGGTGAAGTTTAAAACTGATGATCCGTAGCCGCTATCAAGATTTGGTGCTAATCGAGGCGGTATTTGGCCTTGTTTAACAGCCAAGTAATAGTTGGCAACTCGAGCAGCATGGAGTTCAGCATCGTCAGTATAGAGCAGTTGTTCGGAGAACAAAGGTCTGAGGATCACTAAAGAGAAAATAACTAGTAGTAGAGGAAATACTAGTTGGGTAAGTTTTGCTTTCATCTTTTTTAAACTGTTAGTGGCCAGTCTTGCGTTGGGGTTAAGATCTCTGGTTTTTTGTCAACTCTGACCATGTACTCAAACATGACTCCTTTGCCGCTGTCTTTAGTTTTAACTGTCCAACCATTATTTTCGATATAGACTCGATCATCACCAGTTACAACCTGACACTCAACACAGATAATCATGTTTTTTTCAAGCTTTGCCCCTGCCCCAGGTTTACCAAAAGCTGGGATTTCAGGATTTTCATGAAGACTTTTTCCAATACCGTGGCCCACGTATTGTTTGAGAGTATCAAAACCAGCTTTATAAGAAGTGTTGTGCATGGCAAATCCTAGGTCTCCAGCTGTATTTCCTGGCTTAGCTAGTTTGACTGCATTCAAAACTGCTTCACGACCAATTTCTAACAGTTTTTGATCTTCAGCTGAAATGCTGCCTACTCCCACGGTAAAACAATGATCTGTATAAAAACCTTGATAAATAATTCCAAAATCGATTTTGACTAAATCACCTGCTTGAATTTTTCTTTTATCGCTGGGGATTCCATGTAAAATTTCATCATTAACAGAGATGCAGCTGTTAAAACCATAGGTTAGATGACCGCTTACCACACCTTTAAAAGACGATCTCACCCCATTCTTTTTGCATAGCTCACCAGCTAAGATATCTAGTTCAATCGGGTAAACCCCAGGTTTAATAGCTTCTCGTAGCTGAGACAAAATTTCTTTAGAAAGTTGAGTGGCTTTTTTATAAGTAGCTAGTTCTGTTTGAGATTTAATAATCATTTATTCCTTATAAAAAGTAAACATCCCTTTTTCATAGATTATTTTTTGGCTGCCATCAGTTAAGTGAGCAGTTACGGTACGATCGGTGGTAGAGACGATATCAGTATGTTCTGCAGAGTCATTGAAACCCATCTTCTCCCACTGTTTTTTACTAATAGTGCTAGGATCACCACGATAACAATCTTTATATGCTTTTCCGACTGCCAGATGGGTATTACCAAATGGGCCACCGACATTCTCATCAAATAAGGTTTCTGCCATAGGATGAGTAATGCGTGACATTCGCTTATCAGTCAGTGAATACTCACCGATCTTATTAGCATTAGGACTCTTGAGCATTTCTTGTAAAATTTTATTGCCAGTTTTGGCTTTAGCTTCGACAACTAAGCCTTTTTCTAATTTTAAATAAACATTTTCGATCACATTGCCATAGCGGTAGAGAGGCTGATTAAACTGAATCCAACCATCTACGCCACGCCAATCTGGAGAGGTAAAGAACTCAAAACTAGGAATATTTCGTCCACTACCACCATTCCAAATTCGATCAGCACCCAACTTAATCCTCAGATCTACATCAGGTCCTTTGACTTCTAACCACTCGATGCTCATTTCGTTGAGTGTTTTTTTAATTGAGTGCTGCATTTTAAAAATATGTTTCCACTCTGTAATTGGGTCTTTTTTGTCTAAGAAACAAGCCTTGATGATTTGATTCCAATATTCCTTGAGAGATAATCCGACAATTTCGGCTTTAGCAGGTACACCCCACAGACCGATGGTCCAGGTAAATTTGTTTTTACTTTCTTTATCATCTAGCCACTCACGATATTCTTTTTTAGCATCACGAGCCTTGATGATTTTTTTTGGTTCAATATTTTTTAGCTCAAAAGGATCGGGATCAGCAATGATGATGACTTGGTGATCGATTAATTTAGCTCGTTCTTGAAGATATTTCTTGGGAAAAAAAGTCAGTTGTTTATCATTTGCTAACGAGTAGTAATCTTTACTAAATTCAGTTGGGATAAGCTGGAGCATGGGGTGACCACCAGCTTTCAGAGTTACGTTTTGGAGTTCTAGGGCCAGAGGTTTAGCAATGTCTGGAACAACTATTTTAACTACTTCACCTTTTTTAATTCCTTCACCAGAATTAAGAGCGCAGTTAATGAGTACTTGAGCATATTTGTTTAAGATTTTTTGTGATGGTTGGTAGTCTGTCATATGGGTTGTATTATAACCACTTTGTCCCAATAAGTCATGAGGGTGATAAGATATAGCTTATGCAGCATTTTATCTCATATAAAAAAGAGATCTCAGATTTTTTAATTAGTTTTTTAACACATCAGAAGTTGGAACTAAAAGATTCACATTTTTCAGAGGATGTTTTTGAGCGATTAATACCCTTAGCCACCAGTGGCAAAATGTTGCGCGGGAGTTTGTTGATGAATGCCTACGAGAAGTTAACTGGTAAAAAATATAGTCAGGAAGCTTTGCAAGCAGCAACAGCTTTAGAGTTAGCTCAAACTGGTTTTTTAATTCACGATGACATTATTGATCAGGATGAACTGCGTCGTGGTCAGCCCACCCTTCATCATCAATATACTCAGCGATCCGAACAGAAAAAATATCAGCAGCCAGCTCATACGGGAGCTAGCTTGGCGACCTGTGCTGGGGATTTAGTTTTCTTTCTAGCTTACGAGTTATTGAGCGGTGGCTTGATAAAGTTATTTTCTCAACATTTTGGCCTAGTTGCTTTAGGTGAGATGCATGATGTGGAGTTGGCATTAATGAATGGTGAGGTTATTACCAAAGAGAGCATTTTTCAGATGTATTTGGATAAAACAGCTAGCTATACAATTAGTCTGCCTTTGATGGCGGGAGCAGTTTTAGCAGAGCAAGGTGAAGAGTTTGTGATTCAATTAAATGAATTAGGAAAAACTTTAGGTTTAATTTTTCAGATTAAGGATGATGAGCTAGGATTGTTTGGAGATAAACAAAAAACTGGTAAGCCAGTTGGAGCAGATATCCGTGAAGGAAAAAAAACCCTCTACTATTATTACTTAGAGAAAAAGGCGCCAGGGACTTTTGCAGAAAACGGAGTGGAAGAGATATTGAGTTTGATGGAAAAGCATCAAATTGTTGAATTGGTAAATAATGACTTAGAAAAATTAGAAGTAAATTCTCAGCAGCAAATTAAAGAGTTAAGGGTAGTTGAGTTCAGGAAGATGTTAAAAGAATTTTCAGAAGTAAATCTGAGGCGGGAAAAATAGTTAGTTGATTATTATCGCAAACCGCATTCGTTGAAACTGATCTTGTTTAGTTTCTAGCTGCATATCATCTAGTGCTAGTTTTCTCCTTAGGTATTCATCATCGTGGGTGTAATCTACCTCAAGTAAAATTACTCCACCAGGGTTTAGTCTATCCTTAGCTTGCTTGATCAATCTCTCAATGTGTTTTAATCCGTCTTCACCACCATCGAGAGCTAAGTGTGGCTCATATTTTCTGACAGATTCATCCAGAATCGCTACTCTCCCAGATGGAATATAAGGTAGATTAGCCATGATTAAATCAAACTTAACATCTTTGGGATAGCTTTCTAGTAAATCAGATTTAAATATTTTAATATTTTCATCCTCTTCAATTAGATTACTAACATTCCTCTTAGTTACTTTGATGGCTTCGGCTGAAATATCACTTAAATACATTTGGGTAGCCACAGTTTTTTTTTGTAGTTCTAGCCAGACGCTAATCCCAATTGCACCACTCCCACAACCTACATCCGCAATAGTCACTTCTTCTTTCTCAATTTTTTCTAAAGCCAAATTAACAAACTCTTCAGTCTCTACTCTGGGAATTAATACATTTTTATTAACTTCAAAAACTTGCTCTCCAAATTCTACTTTACCAGTGATGTACTCTACTGGCATCTCACCATAATCAGCAATATCTATGTCACCTTTACCAAATCTTTGAAGATGAGTTTTTTCGTATGGAGAAAGTTTTCTTGTCATGGGTTACCAGCTCCCACTGGAACCACCGCCACCGCTAGAGCCGCCACCAAAACTAGAGCCTCCAGAAGACCTGGAAGAAGAACCAGTGCTAAATCCTCCCCAAGTATTTTTCCAACCTGTCGATTTTTTAGCTTTCTTTAGAGATTTATAATTTGCAGATAAGATGAAATCTAAGATTAAGCCAAAGATACCAAAGAAAACTCCAGCAGGCACGTTGCCGATTAGTATTCCTAGTCCTACTCCTAAGAGGCCACCGGGCCACCAGGCTTTGCTTCTGCCCAACCAAGCTCCTATGTAGGTGATTACAGACATTCCCATCACTGCTGCAATAACACCACTGAGAGCTTCAGTGAAAGAATCAAGTAGGCTAGAGTCTTTATTAATCGGGTTTATACCAGGAGCAAAACCAGGGCTATCGATAAACTGTTGCTCAATTGCAGCTACTCCTTGTCTGATTCCAGACTCATAGTCATTTTTCTTAAATTCTGGAGTAATTACATTTCTAATAATTCGGCCTGCCTCAGCATCAGTGATCACCGACTCAGCTCCATAGCCAGCGTGAATTCTCAGCTTTCTATCTTCAACAGAGACCAGTAACAACACCCCATTATCAAGATGTTTTTTACCAATTTTCCAAGTATCAAAAAACTCTTGAGCCACATTTTCCACTGTATCGCCATCTAGACTATTAATAGTCACCACCGCAATTTCTGCTCCATCAGAGGCTTCAGCTGTAGTTTGGAGCTCAGTTTCTAGCTGCTCTTCCAATTCCACAGATAGAACATCGGCATAATCATTCACAAAGCCTTCATAGTTAGGTATGGAAAATGCTTTTACTGGAGATACTAAAATCAGACTTCCAACTAAAAGTAAGAGAAATCCCAAAGCTAGTTTTTTAATCATTTAAATTTAGATTAACTGCTGGGGCAGTTTCAGCTGCCTCTATAGACTCGAAGTAAGGTTTTTCAGCATAACCAAACATATTGGCTACCATCATGGTAGGGAATGTTTTGACTTTAATATTGTAGCCTTTAACAGTGTCGTTATAGCGTTTTCGTTCGACACTAATTCTATTTTCAGTCCCGGCCAGTTCAACCATTAAGTCTTGAACCGTTTGGTTAGATTTAAGCTCAGGGTAGTTTTCCACAATAACTAACAATCTACTAAGAGCTGACTCCATCTCATTAGTAGCAGCTACTTTTTCATTAGCAGTGCCGGCTCCGGCATAGCCTTGCCTAGCTTCTGCAATATTGGAAAAAACTTCCTTTTCTTGGGTTAAAAACCCTTTTGTTGACTCAACTAAGTTAGGGACTAAGTCAAAGCGACGTTGATATTGAGTTTCTACCTGAGCCCATTGACCATCAACTTGTTGCCCTAGTCCGACTAAGCCATTGTAGGTTCCCATGAGCCACATTCCCAAAACTACTGCTACTGCGCCAAGTGTTAAAAAAGGTTTCTTCATAATTTTCCCTCAGTAATATTTTTTACTCAAACTTAAGTATAGCATTACCCATGCTACAATCGAGACTACTTACTCAATATTTAGATGAAAGGAAATATGTCTTTTAGTCAACAATTAGTAGAAGATATGAAGCAGGCCATGAAGGCTGGTGACAAGGTTAAGCTGGGCGTAGTTCGTTTTTTAAGATCAGAGATCAAAAATTTTGAAATAGATAACGGTGAGCAGGATGACGCTGGGATTGAAAAAATTATTGCCAAACAAGTCAAGCAAGTTAAAGAATCTATTGCTGAGTACCAAAAAGCTGGTAGAGATGATTTGGTGGCAGAAGAAGAGCCTAAGTTGAAAATACTTAAATCTTATTTGCCAGAACAAATGTCAGATGAAGATCTTCAAAAGATTGTCGATGAAGTTTTGAGCAGTTTAGAAAATCCAGAAATGGGACCCACAATCGGTCAGGTAATGGCTAAAGTGCAAGGTAAAGCTGATGGCGGGCGAGTTTCGTCATTAGTGCGTCAAGCTTTAGCAGTCTAGACTTATGAAAACCAAAACCATTGGTGAAATTTTAAGAGATGAGCGGGAAAAACACCGCTTATCAATTGAGAAGTTGGCTAAAAAAACTCGGATTAAAGAGAAGTATTTGCGAGCTTTAGAGGATAACCAATTTGATCAACTCCCAGCAGCTACCTTTGTGAGGGGTTATATTAAAATTTACTCTCAATTGTTTGGTTTTGACCATCAGCCTTTAGTAGCTCTTCTAAGGAGGGATTTTAAAGAAAGTGTTAAGGGACGGTTGGTGCCTCGTGAATTTATTAAACCTATCCTGAAGAAGCGTCAAAATTGGGGTCCAGCTACTTTTGTAGTTCTAGGACTAGCTTTAACTTTCATTACCTTGATTAGCTACGCTGGTTTTCAATGGTATCTGTTAGCTCAGCCTCCAGAGCTGAAGATAATGTTGCCAATAGAAGATTCCTTAGTTGCTGCTAGAGTTGGCGTGAGTGGGCAGACTGACATTGATGCGATTGTAACCGTTAATTCTCAACCAGTGGCTTTGCAAACAGACGGTTCTTTTGAGACAGAAGTTTATTTGCCTCGTGAAGGAATAAATACCATCTCGATAGAGTCCCAGGACCGTCGTGGTAAGACTATCTTGGTTCAGCGCTCAGTCCGGGTGAAGTTTTGATCTAGATTTGCTATATTAGACTTATCTATTTATGAAAGGATTATTATGGACTTAGTTCCAACAATTTTTGCCGTTGCTTTAGTAGCTTTAACCATCGTTTTAAGTGTGGTTGGGGTGCAGATGGTATTAGTTTTACTAGAATTAAAAAAGACGCTCAAGAAGGTTAATGATGCGCTAGAAACTGCTGATGCCAAAATTGCGGCCATAGCAGCTCCTTTGCAGAAAATTTCTGGTCTTGCTTCAGGCTTAGGAACAGGGATGAAGGTTTTTGAGGCTTTTGTAGGCTGGTTAAATAAAGATAAGGAAACTAAAGCTAGTGGAAAAAAATAACCATAGTTCATTCGTACCCGGTTTTTCTTTAGGTCTTTTCTCTGGTGTGGTTGGCTATTATCTATTTGGAACCAAGCGGGGTGAAAAAACTAGAAAAAAACTAGTTAGCGAATGGGAAAGTGCGCAGCAGCATTTAACTGATAAAGGAGTCTTGGGTAAGGATATTAAATTTGATAACTTAGGTGATCTAATTCAGCTAGCCAAGGATGAGCTGCTAAAGAAGTTAGAGGTTGAACCAGCTGAAATCAAAAAAGAAAAGGCGCCACGCAAGAAGAGGATTTATAATCGACAAGCAAAACAAAAACATTTCAAAGGTGTATAATTTGTGCCTATGACTCCAGACGAACTTCGCCAAGCATATCTAGATTTTTTTGTTCAAAAAAAACACGCCGTTTTACCCTCTGATTCTCTAGTGCCAGACAATGATCCAACGACCCTTTTTACTGGTTCAGGGATGCAGCCACTTTTACCTTATTTCTTAGGTCAGCCTCATCCTAAAGGGACACGAGTAGTTAATTCACAAAAATGCTTTAGATCTCAGGATATAGAAGAAGTGGGTGACAATCGTCACACTACTTTTTTTGAGATGCTAGGCAATTGGTCTTTTGGAGATTATTTTAAAAAAGAGCAGTTAGAATGGATTTTTGAGTTTTTTACAGATATCTGTGGACTAAATCCAGAGAGACTCTTCGTGACAGCTTATGAGGGAAATCAAGAGTTAGGTATTGCTCGCGATGAAGAAGCAGCTGAGATCTGGAAAGATTTATTTGCTAAAAAAAGTATTACTGATCAACGAGTTTATTATTATGGAAATGAAAATTGGTGGTCTCGAGTTGGTGAGCCATCTAATATGTCAAATGGAGAGCCAGGTGGTCCTGACAGTGAAATCTTCTATGATTTTGGAATAGACTACAAAGATCATGAAAACTCGCAGTTTTCTGATCAAGAATGTCATCTCAATTGTGACTGCGGTCGCTATCTAGAGATTGGCAATAATGTGTTTATGACTTATGTCAAAACAGCTAGTGGCTTCAAGGAGTTGGAAGACAAAAACATTGACTTTGGCGGTGGATTCGAGCGTATTCTAGCAGCCATGAATAACGATCCTGATGTGTTTAAAACCGAACTGTTCATGCCCATAATTAGTTATTTGGAAGAAACTTCTGGTAAAAAATATAATCAGGATGAAAAAACCACTCAAGCATTTAGAGTTATCGCTGATCATATGAAGGCAGCAGTTATGCTGGCTGCAGACGGAGTTTATCCGTCCAATAAAGAGCAGGGGTATTTTTCTCGTCGTTTAATTAGAAGAGCTATCCGTTATGGTCAGATGATTGGGATCGAGAATGAATTTGTTTCTGGTTTAGTACCCGTCATAGCAGCTATCTACCAAATTCCTTACCCCAAAGTTATTGATCAAGTAAAAAACATTCAACAAATTTTCGCCACAGAAGAGAAAAAATTTCAAAAAGCCTTAACTAAAGGCTTGCGAGTTTTTGAAAAAGAAGACTTGGATAGTTTGACTAGCGCCACTGCATTTAACCTCTATGAGAGTTATGGTTTTCCTCTGGAGATGTCTATAGAAGAAGCGCAACGTCGAGATATGAAGATTGAAGATGATATTGAAACTAAATTCAATCAACTTAAGCAGTCTCACGCTGATAAGTCCCGTCAGGCTTCAACTGATAAGTTCAAAGGTGGCTTGGGTGATCAATCTGAGGCCACGGTTAAGTATCACACTGCCACTCATCTACTTCATGCTGCTTTACGTAAGATTCTAGGCACTCATGTGGAACAAAAAGGCTCCAATATCAATGGAGATCGTTTAAGATTTGATTTTTCTCATCCTCAAGCTCTAACTAAAGATGAAATTAATCAAATAGAAGCTCAAATTAACACCTGGATAAAGAGTGATCTCCCGGTCATAAAACAAGTCATGAGCAAACAAGCAGCTCTTAATGAAGGAGCAGTCGCTTTTTTTATTGAAAAATACCCAGATGAGGTGACTGTTTATACAATTGAAGGTATTTCTAAAGAGCTCTGTGGTGGTCCTCATGTTGGTAAGATAGGTGAAATTGGCCAGATTATGCTCTTTAAAGAACAGTCATGTAGTGCCGGTGTACGTCGAGTTTACGCCAAATTTAAGTAAAATAAATAGAATAGTACTCTTCGGGTTTAAGTTGAGGTATAGTAATAATATGGGTCTGCCGCCAGTTTTCAAAACCAAACAACCAGCTACTTCTTTATACATTACAATTTTATTGTCTGATTCTAATCTTCAAGCAGCTTTATGGCAGCAGGATAATCAGGGAATTGCTGTTTTAAGTAAATCCACAATTTATGAGTATAGCGATGATGATCAAGCTGTGACTCAAGCGGATAAGGCTTTGCAAAATTTAGGCAAACAATCGGAGAAAGTCAATGATATTGTTTTTGGCTTGCCACGCACTTGGGCAGATGATCAAGGAGTGATAGCTATTAAAAAACCAATCTTGAAGTCGATTACGGAAGGATTAGATTTAAGTGCAGTTGGATTTGTGATGACCTCCGAAGCTTTATCCAAGCAACTAGTGGCTGGAGATCCTCGTTTATCTGCACTCTTGGTTGAGTTCAGCCAATATGAGTTATTTTTAAGCCTAATTGTTCAAGGGAAGCTAACTAGCACTCAGTATGTAGGTCGTTCTGGTGAAACTATGGCTGATATGACTGAAGCCTTGGCAAGACTTAACGCTCATCATGAAGAAGAGATTAAGTTGCCGGCAAAGATAATTCTTTCATCTCTAGATTTGGATGAGTCTGAATTAAAAGATCAGCAACAGCTTTTGCTTAGTCATGATTGGGTCAATTCACATCCTTTTGTTCATTCCCCAACAGTAGATTTACTAGATAAAGAGATGATTTTAGAGGCAGTTATTAAGCAAGGAGGAGGTGACTCGGTTGAAAATCCAACTATCGCTTCTAAGGTTGCTGAAAAACCAGTAAAAAAAGAGATGGTTGAGGCTAGCGAGATTGCGGTAGAGATTGATTCCCAGGAGACAACAGTTGCCAATGTTGAGCCTACTAGCTATGGAGTGCCAGTTAGTTTAAATAAACTTGATCATAAAATTAAACCTGAACTTAAGTCTCAAGATGAGGTAAACTTATCAGATTCAAAAATAGAAAAATCTTCACAAACAAAAATGAAATTTAATAATTGGTTTAGAGAACATCGCTCATTTGCTATTGGTGGTTTCTTTGCAGGTTTAGTGGCCTTGTTGGTTGTAGTAGGAGTATGGTTGACTTCAGGAGTGAAGGCAGTGGTTAGGCTGTCGCTGGCGACAGAGTTAATCTCAAAGGAGACTATAATCACTCTCAGTTCAGAATCAGATGGTGTTGATGCTAACAAGTTAGTCTTAATAGCTGATACGATCGATAAAAAAGTTTCAGATAAGAAAACTAAAGAGACTACTGGGGTAAAAGTTGTTGGCGATCAAGCTATTGGAGAAATTACTCTTTACAACAAAACTGAAGCAGTCAAATCTTTTGATAAAGGCACAAAGATTTCCAAAGGTGATCTAGTTTTTACTTTAGATGATATTGTGGAAGTGGCTTCAGCGAGTACAAAAGAAACATCTAGTGGTAAAGAGACAGAGTATGGTAAAAACAACGTGAAAGTAACAGCGGCTGCCATTGGCGCAGATTCAAATATAGAGAAGGAGATTGAGCTGCAAGTGGCTAGCTTTGATCCTGGCACTTACTCAGCAACCACGGTAGAAGCTTTCAGCGGTGGTTCTAGTCGTGAAGTTAGGGTTGTATCATCAAGTGATCGAGATCAGTTGATTGAAGATTTAAGAAAAAAGTTATTGGCAGAAGCTCAAGATGAAATAGAGAAGAGCCTAGATGAAGGTGAGTACATTGCTTCGGTAAATATTTCTAAAATCAATGAGCAAAAATTTGATGCTGAAATTGCTGATGAAATTGGAGTTTTGACTCTAGATTTATCAATAACGGTGCAAGCTCTATCTTATAGAACAGAAGATTTGAAGCCTTTAGCTCAAAGTGTACTCGAGGATGACGTTCCTGACGGATATACTATAGCTAACAGTGAGCCGCAGATTATGTCTGCTCCAGACCAAGAATCATCCGTATCTGGAGAGGTCCAACTATTAGTTAATATCACCTCAGAAGCAAAGCCAGATCTAGATTTAGAAGAATTAAAAAAATCTATCTTGGGTAAGAGTATTGATGAAGCCAAGAGATTTCTAACAGCCGATGATGGTGTTAAATCGGTAAAAATTGATTTAATCCCTAGTATAGCTGCTAAAATTTATGCTCGCATCCCCACAGATTTTTCTAAGGTAGAAATAAAGTGAAGCAGATAAATCAAATTTCTTCAGCTAAGTTAGTAGACTTATATCGTCAGGCTTTAAAAAAAAATTTATCTTTAAATAAGCTCGAAAAAAAAATATCTAAAAAATTGGACAAAGTGTCAGTTAGTCAAAAGGTAGAGCAAAAAGAAGAGCGGGAGCGAGTTTCTAAAATAAGACATCGTCTTCCCAAGACAATTAGGTACGGTGCCTTGGTTTTGCCAATGGTTTTTATTGGAGTCGGATTATTTTTGTTGGGCAATGCAATCGCGCCACTAGCTCAATACTATTTTTCATCTTTACCAAATTTAAGTGAGAATCAGCTTAAAGCACCTATCCCTAAAGAAGATGTTCTGGACGTAACACCACTAGTTATATCTCAAGTAGAGCATGGCTCGGCAGTACTAGGCTCTAAATCAAAAACAACTGGTCCGGTTATTTTGGACACTGAGCTAGATTACACGAACTTAACCAACTGGTTTAATGACGGCAGAAGCGATGCCTTGAGAAAGATTCAAAACAACACTATGTATGTATTAAGTATTCCTGAGCTGGAGATAGAAGATGCTCATGTTCAAATTGGTGGGATGAATTTAGATGAAAGCTTAATTGCTTATCCAGGAACAGCTTTCCCAGGAGAGTTAGGATCTCCAGTTATATTTGGGCACTCAGTTTTGCGACAGTTTTATAATCCCAGTGAAAAGAATCCTCGTCGCTATAACTCCATTTTTAGTTATATTATGACCTTAGAAAAAGGAGCTGAAATTTTCTTGACTCAAGATGGAGCTAAATACAAATATCGAGTAACAGATAAAACTGATGTTAAGCCTGAAGATACTTATATTTTGGCTCAGCAATATGATGATCGGAAGCTTAAGCTGGTAACTTGTGTTCCAGAGGGAACTTATCTACGTCGAGGAGTAGTAACTGCAGAGTTGGTGAATAATTAGCTTATGAAAAAAATATTAGCCATTGATTTTGGAACCAAGCGAATTGGTTTAGCTGTGAGCAGACATAGTTTGGCAGAGCCATTGAAAATTATTGACAATAATGAGCTAATGTTTGAGAAGCTCAAGCAAGTTTTAGAGCGAGAAGAGATAGATTTGATTTTAGTGGGGATGTCAGAAAATGAGATGGCCAAAAAAATCAAAGAATTTACTAAAGAATTAAAGAAAACAACTGCTCTCCCCATAGAGTTTGCTGACGAAACTCTCAGTTCTAAAAATATTCATCAAAAACTGGCTACTTCACATATGAAACTCAAGAAACGACAGGGTCCCATTGATCACTATGCAGCAGCAGAGTTCCTACGAGAGTGGATGGATGAGAATCTATAGTGCTATACTTTTTTCATGCCTTTTAAAAAACTTCTCGCCACAATTACAGCTATGATTTTTGTTTTAGTTTTGGGTTTTGTTGGCTATTTTTATCTTTTTTCTCAGCCCATGACTACAGATACCACAGCTAAAACCCAATTTGTGATTCCCCGTGGTCAGGCAGTCAGCATCATTGCTTCTAGATTAAAGGAAAAGGGTCTAATTAAAAGTTCAATCATTTTCCGTTTGGTAGTTAAACAACAAGGTCTTGAATCCAAGCTTCAATCTGGTTCATTCGAAGTTTCTTCGTCCATGACTCCAGCTGAAATTGCTCTCAAGCTTACCCAAGGTACTGATGACGTTTGGGTGACTATTCTTGAGGGCTGGCGTCTTGAGCAAGTTGCGGCTAGTTTTGCAGAGTATGGATTAAGCATGGTTGATAGTGATGAATTTATGAGTTTAGCATTGGGCCAGGAGGGACAAACTTTTCCAGACACTTATCTTTTCGCGAAAGAGTCTACTGCCACCAAAGTTCATCAGGTCATTCAAAATAACTTTGAGAAAAAAGTCACCGTTGGATTAGAGGATGAGATCAAGAAATCAGAGCGAAGCTTTGATGATGCTTTAGTTATGGCTTCAATAGTAGAGAGAGAAGCCAGAGGCTATGAAGAGATGCGTCATGTAGCTGGAATTTTATGGAACAGATACGATATTGATATGGCTCTCCAAGCTGATGCGACACTCCAGTATGTCAAAGGCTATGATAAGCAAGCTCAATCTTGGTGGGAGCCACCCACTAGTTTTGATAAAAAGCTTGATTCACCCTTTAATACCTACCTCAATTACGGTTTGCCACCTCAGCCAATATGTAATCCTGGGCTAGATGCAATTAAAGCTGCCCTCAATCCTCTAGATACAGCTAATTTTTTCTATTTACATGGCGGGGATGGTGGGATACACTATGGTAAGAATTTGGAAGAACATAACTCAAACGTTCAACGCTACTTGCGATGATTTGTTATTATTGATATAATCACTCAGTTTCCTTAAGGAAAATAAACATATACTCGGGATTCTTTTGTTTATCAACTATATAAAAATAAGCTCATTCGTAATTTAGAGAGCACTGATCAAGTGGTCTCTTTTTGCGTTGTTGTTTGTTAATAAATGGAAACTGAAACAACTTTAGTAAGTAACTGAAAATAAAAATAGTCAGGAGTCTTAATGTCACGTAAGCCACGAATCAAATGGGGAAAAGAACGCAAAGTATTTCCTAAACTCGATTTAATTGAGTTGCAGCGAGATAGCTATCAGCAGTTTTTAGATTCCGGAATAAGAGAATCCCTTGATGAGATAAATGGCCAAGATGGTGAGGGTATTAAAGACTTTACTGGTAAAAATTGGATTTTAAAATTTGGTAACTATAGATTAGGTGAGCTCAAGCACACCCCAGCTGAAGCTAAAAGCAAGGCTGTTACTTACGACTTCCCTCTTTATGTAGAGGCTTCCCTAACTAATCAGAGAACTGGTGCTACACAAACTCAAGAGGTTTTCTTGGCTGATATGCCTAAGATGACTAACGTAGGTACTTTCATTGTGAATGGTATTGAGCGCGCAGTTGTTACTCAGTTAGTTCGTTCTCCAGGAGCTTTTTTCTCCAGTGATAAAGATGGTGCTCAACTTCTATATAAAGCTGAATTACGCCCATTACGTGGCTCTTGGCTAGAAATTGGGGTGGGTAAACGTCAAGTTTTATCAGTCAAAATTGATCGTCGTCGTAAGATGCCAGCTACTGTTTTATTGAGAGCAATGGGCTATGGCTCTGACGAAGAATTAATGGAGCTGTTTGCTGATGAGATTGGTTTTGATGAGCACGATTTGCTAGTGAACACGATTGCTAAAGATAGTACTAAAACAGAAGAAGAAGCCTTGATTGAGTTATATGAAAAAATGCGTCCTGGTGAGCCAGCCGTTTTAAATACTGCTCGAGACTATTTATTCCAATTGTTTTTTGATGCTCGCCGATATGATTTGGGCGAAGTAGGTCGTTATAAGCTCAATAGTCGCTTAAAACTAGATATTAAAGATCACGTAACTGTTTTAACTAAAGAAGATGTTATTTCTAGTATTAAATATTTAATTGGTTTGCAAAATGGAAAAGGTAAAGTTGATGATATTGACCATCTTAGCAATCGCCGTTTAAGACGAGTTGGTGAGTTGGTTCAGGGTAGTGCTGTCCGAATTGGTTTAATCCGTTTAGAGCGTTCAATTAGAGAAAAAATGTCATTGACTAAAACTGATGAAGTTTTAACTCCAGCTGCTTTGGTAAATGCTAGACCTTTAATTGCCACCATCTCAGAATTCTTCCGCAGGAATCGTCTTTCAACTATTTTAGATCAAACTAATCCTTTGGCTGAAATTGATAATCTACGTCGTTTATCAGTTATGGGTAGTGGTGGAGTAACCAGAGAGAGAGCTTCCTTCTCAATGCGTGACATCAATGCTTCTCAATACTCTAGAATTGACCCAGTTCGTTCTCCAGAAGGACCAAACATTGGTCTAGTAACTTATTTAGCTCTTTTTGCTCATGTGAATAAGTTTGGCTTTCTAGAAGCTCCTTATTTAAGAGTGGAAAATCGTAAGGGTAAGATGAAGGTGACAGATGAGATTGTTTACATGAATGCTGCTGATGAAGAAGATCACAAAATCACTCATGCTGGAGTGGATATCGATGACAATGGATATATTACTGACGATTGGGTTCCAATCCGTTACATGAATAATTTCATTGAAGGCTCAGTCGAAGAAGTTGAGTACATCGATGTTATTCCATCTCAGGTGATCGGTACTTCTGCTTCGTTAATTCCATTTATCGACCATGATGAAGCCAATCGTGCCTTAATGGGTACTCATATGCAATGTCAAGCTGTGCCTTTAATTAGAACTGATGCTCCGATAGTGGGAACAGGTATGGAAGGTGTGGTGGCTTGTGCTATGGGCAGAACTGTTAAAGCTTGGCATGGTGGTGAAGTTGAGTATGTTGATGGCAATAAAGTAACGATTAAAATTGATGGAAAAGAACTCAAAAAAGTTAATAAAGAAGATTATCGTCACGTTGAAGAGGTTTCTTTTGAAAAAGGTAAAGACATTTATAAATTGACTACTTTTAAAAGAACTGCTCAAAGCACTTCTTACTCTCAACGAGCAATTGTTAAAGTTGGCGATAAGATTAAAAAAGGTGATGTAATTATCGATGGCCCATCTTCAGATAATGGAGAGTTGGCTTTAGGTTCTAATTTATTGATTGCTTATAGTTCTTTTGAGGGCTTAGGCTATGAAGATGCTATCGTTATCTCTGATAGATTAGTAAAAGATGATTCATTGACATCTGTTCATATTAGCGAATACCGATCTAGAGTAATGGACACCAAGCTTGGGTCTGAAGAGCTGACTAATGATATCCCTAATGTTTCAGAATCATATTTATCTAACTTAACTGAAGATGGTATTGTGAGAAATGGAAGCGTAGTTGCTTCTGGAGACATTTTGGTTGGTAAGATTGCTCCTAAGGGAGAAACAGAGCTTTCTCCAGAGGAAAGATTACTCAGAGCTATCTTTGGTGAAAAATCCAGAGAAGTTAGAAACACTTCACTTCGTTTGCCTCATGGTACTACTGGGACAGTCATTGATGTTCAAGTTTTAGATCGCGAAAAAGGCGATGAGCTTGATCCAGGAACTCTTAAGGAAGTTACCGTCAGGGTAGCTGAGACTCGTAAGATTACGGTGGGTGATAAGTTAGCCGGTCGTCATGGTAATAAAGGGGTCATTTCTAAGATTGTGCCACAGGCAGATATGCCTCATTTGGAAGATGGTACTCCGATCGATATTATTATTTCTCCACTTTCAGTTTTAGCTCGTATGAATTTAGGTCAATTGTTAGAGGCCAACTTGGCTTGGGCAGCAAAAAATCTAGGCTATAATGTGGCTATTCCTCCGTTTGAGCAAATTGATGAAGGTAAAATTTGGGATTCTTTAGAAGAAGCCGGTCTACCTAGATCTGGTAAAACACAGCTCCTTGATGGCCGAACTGGTGAAAAGTTTAGAGAATCAACTGTAGTTGGTATTGGTTACATTCTAAAATTAGCTCATATGGTAGAAGATAAAGTTCATGCTCGTTCTACTGGACCATACTCTCTAGTAACTCAACAGCCTTTGGGTGGAAAAGCTCAAATGGGTGGTCAGAGAATGGGAGAAATGGAAGTTTGGGCATTAGAAGCTCATCGAGCCGCTCATACACTTCAGGAAATGCTAACTATCAAATCAGATGACGTTAAAGGTAGAGGTAGAGCTTTTGAAGCTATGGTTAAGGGTGAAGAAATTCCTGCACCAACAGTTCCAGAATCATTCAAGGTTTTAGTCAGAGAGTTGAACTCACTTGGGCTAGATGTTATTCCCCATGAAGTTGAAGAGCAGATAGAAGAAGTAAAGCCAAGTGCTGAAGCTACAACTGATGATGCAGTTGCAACCGATGACACAACCACTGACGATGATGATACCGCTGCTACTGATGACACAACTGATGATGCTGTCGCAGATGACACAGCTGATGTGAAAGAAGAGGTGGAAGCTGTTGAGTCTACAGAAGAAAAATTAAATACAGACACTAAGGAGCAGGAGTAAAATATATGCAAGATTCATTACAAAACGTGGTTGACTTCTCTGCCTTAGAAATTAAAATTGCTAGCCCTGATAAGATTTTATCTTGGTCACATGGAGAGATTAAGAAACCAGAGACAATTAACTATAGATCTCTAAAAGCAGAAAAAGATGGCCTCTTTGATGAAAAGATTTTTGGTCCAATCAAAGACTACGAATGTTATTGTGGTAAGTACAAGAGAGCTAGATATAAGGGAATTGTTTGTGATAAGTGTGGAGTCGAAGTCACTCACTCTAGAGTCAGAAGAGAAAGAATGGGTCATATTAGTTTAGCAGCTCCAATAGCTCACATTTGGTATTTTAAAGGAGCTCCTTCTAAGCTGTCTCTATTACTAGACATCTCACCCAAAAGCTTAGCTTCTATTATCTATTTTGCTCAGTATGTCGTATTGGAAGTAGATGAACAGCATAAAACTGAAAATCTAGAACAACTAGAAATTACTTTATCTGAATCTCAAAATGAACTTAAAGAAATTGCTAAGCAGGCTATTGTCGAGACACAAGAATTATTAAAAGAAGAAAAGAAAAAGTTGTCTGAAAAAGTTTCTAATAAAGAAACTCTAGAATTAAAAATTGAAGAAGCTGAAATTAAAGCCAAGCAACAAATTGCAAACCTTAAATCTCAACTTGATGAGCAGCTAGATCAAACTGCTGAAATCTATGCCACCATTAAGAAAATGGTCAAGAAGATTAAAAAAGGTACCATTCTCAGTGAAGATGAGTACATCAAGCTAATTGATTATGATGCCGATGGTCACATTAGAGTTGGTATGGGTGCTGAAAGCATTCTCGAGTTGGTAAAAGAGTTAGATCTAGATTCTCTAGTAGTTTACCTTCGTGAAGAGATAACTAACTCCAAAGGTGCTCGCAAAGTTAAGATGATTAAGCGTCTTAGAGTAGTTGAGGGTTTGCGCAAAGCTGAGATTGATCCTAGCTGGATGTTCTTAACCACTTTGCCAGTTATTCCACCAGATTTGAGACCAATGGTCCAACTTTCTGGCGGTAGGTTTGCTACTTCTGATCTCAACGATCTCTATAGAAGAGTTATTAATCGCAACAATCGTTTGAAACACTTAATTGATTTGGGAGCTCCAGATATTATTTTACGCAATGAAAAACGAATGCTCCAGGAAGCAGTCGATTCTTTAATTGATCAAAGCAATACTAAGCGTCGTCGACAGCGAGAGCTAAAGTCACTCTCAGACATGCTTAAGGGAAAGCAAGGTCGATTCCGTCGCAATCTTTTAGGAAAAAGAGTCGATTATTCAGGGCGAAGTGTAATTGTCGTCGGTCCTGAGTTAAAACTTAACCAGTGTGGTTTACCTAAAGATATGGCGTTAGAAATGTTTAAGCCCCATGTATTGCGAGAGTTGATTCTCAACGGCATTGCTCCAAATGTAAAAAGTGCTCGCCACTTGATAGATCGTCGTGAGCCTGAGGTTTATGACATTTTGGAAAAAGTAACTGAAAACCATCCCGTAATCCTAAATAGAGCACCAACCTTACATAAGCTGGGTATGCAATCCTTTTATCCTATTTTAGTTGAGGGAAAAGCGATTCGACTTCATCCATGTGTCTGTTCTGGCTATAATGCTGATTTTGATGGTGACCAAATGGCTGTCCACGTACCATTAACCAAACAAGCTCAGCAAGAACAAGTTGATTTATTAATGTCAACTCAGAACTTGCTCAAACCAGCTAATAGTGAACCCGTCACTATGCCTAATAAAGAGATGGCTATGGGAGTTTACTATCAGACGATCTTGAATGAGGATCTGCCAGAGTACCCATCAATTTTCACAGACATAGACGAAGCTTTTCATGCTCATCAGATAGGTTTAATTGATCTTCATCAGGCAGTAAAGGTTCGTTTAGTTTCAAACAAAGAGACTAAAATTGTGAGGACAACTGTCGGTAGAATTCAATTTAATCTCCTTTTAGGAGATGGGACTGACTACATTAATGAGGCAGTTACTGCCAAGAAAATTAAAGCCTTGGTAACTTTGGCTATCGAAACTCAACCTCGAGATGAAGTCACTAAATTGATTGATAACATTAAAGATCTTGGCTTTGATGCCGCCACTCTTTCAGGTATCTCTGTATCAGTTGTTGATTGTGAAATGATTGATGAAAAGGATCAGATTATCGATAGAGCTAACAAGCAAGTTGAGAAGATTCAAGATAGTTATCAAGAGGGATTGGTTACAAATGAAGAGCGTAAAAAACTGAATAATCAAGTTTGGATGGATACGACTGAAGAAGTAGCTGATAAGACTTGGGATTCTTATAGCAAGGATAATGCTGTGAAAGTGATTATTGATTCTGGAGGTACACGTGCTTCTAGAGATCAGGTCAAGCAATTAGCTGCTATGAGAGGTTTGGTAGTAGATCCTTTGGGAAATATTGTGGAAATGCCAACTAAATCTAACTTTAGACAAGGATTATCAATCTTTGAGTATGTAACATCAGCTCGTGGATCCAGAAAAGGTTTAACTGACTCAGCTTTAAAGACAGCTGATGCAGGTTATCTAACCAGAAGATTGGTCGATGTATCTCATGATGTAATTATTCGTCAAGATGATTGTGGGACCACTAATGGGGTTGAGATCATTAGAGAGGGTGAAAGATCAAATAGTTTTGCTGATCGCATCCTGGGTAGAGTTTCCTTACAAGATATTAAGGTTGATTCAAAAGTAGTAGTTAAAGTTGGAGAGGTAATTACTCCAGATTTGACTGAAAAAATAGCTGCTGATGAAAAAATTACTATAATTAAAGTCAGATCCCCTCTTACATGTGAGGCCGTTCAAGGGATGTGTGCTCACTGTTACGGTTGGGATTTCTCAACTCGTAAGATTGTCGAAATCGGTGTCCCAGTCGGTGTAGCTGCCGCTCAATCAATTGGAGAGCCAGGTACTCAGCTGACTATGAGGGTCAAGCATTCTGGAGGTATCGTTGGTTTAGACGTGACTCAAGGTTTACCTAGAGTCGAAGAAATTTTTGAATCTCGAAACCCAAAGAGCAAGGCACTCATCTCTGAGTTAACTGGAAAAGTTAAAATTGATGAAGGTGATAAAGAGATAGAGATTACTATTACTACCACCACTTCACCCAAAGAAGAAGTTTCTTACAAAGTAAGTTTAAATACTGCTTTGATAGTAGATGATGGAGATTTGATTGCAGCTGGAGAGAGTTTAACTGCTGGTAGTGTTAACTTAAGTGAGCTCTTGTTAGTCAGAGGCTTACTTCACACTCAACAATATATCGTTGACAGTGTCCAGTATGTTTATGAATCTCAGGGTATCACTATCCACGACAAACATTTTGAAGTTATTGCCCGCAAGATGGGTGATAAAGTTAAAATTGAGAAATCAGGTGATACAGAGTTCTTAACTGGAGAAGTGATAGAGAGAAGTCAATTGATTCAAGGTAATGATGACATCATGGCAGCTGGTGGCGAGCCAGCTAGTGCTAAGGTGATGTTGCTAGGTATTACTAGAAGTGCTCTTTACACTCACTCCTGGTTATCAGCGGCTTCATTCCAGCACACCAAGAGTGTTCTCACAAATGCTTCTTCCAAAGGAGCAATTGATTACCTCGACGGTCTAAAAGAGAATGTTATCATCGGGCGCTTGATTCCAACTACACCAGAGAGAGCCCAGATAGAAGTATAAGTTAGTTTATGTTACAATCACGCTCTTATGCCTACAATTAATCAACTAGTCAGAAAAGGTCGCAAGTCAAAACCTAAGCGAGTCAAGTCTACTGCCTTTAGACGTAGCTTTAACATGCTTAAGAATTCGCCTGTGAAGACCAATAATCCTCAGAAGAGAGGAGTTTGTACAGTAGTCAAAACCATGACTCCTAAAAAACCAAACTCTGCTCTGCGTAAAGTAGCTCGTGTCAGATTATCTAATAAGATTGAAGTCACCGCTTACATCCCAGGAGAAGGTCATAACTTAGCAGAACATAGTGTAGTCCTAGTTAGAGGTGGAAGAGTCAAAGATTTACCTGGTGTTAAGTATCATGTGGTCCGTGGTGTTTATGATAGTGAAGGTGTCACTGATCGTAAAACCAGCCGCAGTAAATATGGTGTCAAGAGAAGCTAATTATGAGAACAAAAAGATTCCCCCCACGAGATATTAAGCCAGACCTTAAGTATGGTTCTGTAAAAATTTCTCAGCTTATCAATAGAGTTATGCAGAGTGGTAAGAAAACTGTTGCTCAAAAACAGGTCTACAATGCTTTCGAGATTGTTAAAGAAAAGACTAAAAGAAAACCCCTCGAAGTTTATGAGGAGGTTTTAGAAAAGATTAAGCCTCAGATAGAAGTTAGAACACGCCGAGTCGGTGGAGCATCTTATCAGGTGCCAATGCCAGTTAAAGCTCGTCGTGCTAATTCATTAGCCCTCAGATGGCTAGTTAATGAGGCTAATAAAAGACTAAATAAAGAGCATCATTCTTTTGCAGAAAAATTAGCTGCAGAAATGCTTGATATTTTAAATGAACAAGGTGGAACTATTAATCGCCGCGACACCAGTCACAAAATGGCTGATGCCAACAAAGCTTTTGCCCACTTTAGATGGTAAAAAAATATGCCCAAAACTCAGAAGAAAATTCCTCTAGATAAGATTCGTAATATTGGTATTATTGCCCATATTGATGCGGGTAAGACCACCACTACTGAAAGAATATTGTTTTATACTGGCCGAACTTACAAGATCGGTGAAGTCCATGAAGGTGAAGCCACTATGGACTGGATGGCTCAAGAACAAGAGCGAGGCATCACCATTATGTCAGCTGCCACCACTGCTTTTTGGAAGCCTTACTTTGATTCCCACTTAGCTAAAGATGATTACCGTTTGAATATTATTGATACTCCAGGACATGTTGATTTTACTGCCGAAGTTGAGCGCTCTCTAAGAGTTCTTGATGGCGGAGTAACTGTTTTAGATGCTTCTGAAGGAGTTCAATCCCAATCAGAAACTGTGTGGCGTCAAGCTGATAAGTACAATGTGCCTCGAGTTTGTTTTGTAAATAAGATGGATAAATTGGGGGCAGATTTTATGGCCACTATCCAAGATATTAGAGACAAATTTGGTGTTAAGCCAGCTATCTTAAACTTACCAATGGGAGCTGAAGATAGTTTCCAAGGAGTAATCCAGTTACTAGATGAGAAAGCTTATTTCTGGGAAGATAAAACTACTGCTACTGAGCCCGAAATAAAAGACATTCCAGATGAATATAAAGATGAAGCCAAGAAACTACGAGCTGAATTAGTGGAAGCAATTGCTGAAACAGATGATGCGCTAATGGAAAAGTTTTTAATGGAAGAAGAGATTGCAGTTAATGATCTGAAAGCAGCTCTACGAAAAGCTGTAATTGATTATAAATTGGTGCCAGTCATGGCCGGCTCTTCACTTAAGAACACTGGCGTGCAGCCACTTTTAGATGCAGTCATTGAGTACTTACCATCTCCAATGGATATTGATCATATCGATGGAATTAATCCTAAAACAGATGAAGAAGTGCAGCGCGCACTTAAACCAGAAGAACCCTTCGCTGGCTTAGCTTTTAAAATTCAATCGGATCCTCATGTGGGTCGTTTGACTTACATGAGAGTCTACTCTGGAAAAATTGAGTCCGGAAGTTATGTTTACAATTCTTCTTCTGGCAATAAGGAGCGTGTTGGTAGATTACTCTTGATGCACGCTAATGAGCGTGAAGAAATAGGGTATGCGCAAGCTGGAGAGATTGTAGCTTTGATTGGTTTGAAAAATACTACTACTGGTGATACCTTATGTGATGAAGATCACCCCATCGAGTTAGAAAGAATTACTTTTGCAGATCCAGTTATTTCGTTGGCAATTGAGCCTAAAACTAAAGCTGATCAAGAAAAAATGGGGATGGCTTTAAACAAGCTTTCTGAAGAAGATCCAACCTTTAGTATCGAAGTTGACCATGAAACAGGTCAAACTATTATTGGTGGAATGGGTGAGCTGCATCTAGAGATTATTGTCGACCGGATGAAACGTGAATTTAGTGTTGATGCTGGAGTCGGTAAACCTCAAGTAGCTTACAAAGAAACTATTAAGAAATATGCTGAAGGTGAAGGTAAATACATTAAGCAAACCGGTGGCCGAGGTCAGTATGGTCACTGTTTGATTAAGATTGAGCCTACAGATCCTGGTTCTGGATACGAATACATTGATGAAATCAAAGGCGGTGTTATTCCTCGTGAATTTATCAAGCCAATTAACAAAGGTATTATCGAGTCAATGGAGCGTGGTTATTTAGCCAAGTACCCAATGGTTGATTTCTCAGTCACAGTTTATGATGGATCCTTCCACGATGTTGACTCTAGTGAAGTTGCTTTTAAGATGGCTGGCTCATTAGCCCTCCGAGATGCTTTATCTAAAGCTGATGTGATTCTACTTGAGCCAATTATGAAAGTTGAAGTCACTGCTCCGGATAATTTTATGGGAGATGTGATTGGAGATTTAAGTAGCCGCCGAGGTCAGATCCAAGGGACAACTAATCGCGGTAAGATGGTGATTATTACTGGATTGGTCCCGTTGGCAGAGATGCAAGGCTATGTTACAATTTTGAGAAGCATGACTCAAGGTCGTGCCTCTAGTGTTTTATTGCCAAGTCACTATCAAGAGGTGCCAGCAAACATCACTGAAGAAATTATTAAGCAAAGAACTAAATCTGAATAATTTAGTAAAAAGTAAAAAAATATTTAGCTATACACATTAGCAAACATAAAAGGAGACAATATGTCAGACGACAAGAAATTCAAGAGAGATAAAACTCACGTTAACGTGGGCACCATTGGTCACGTCGACCATGGTAAAACTACTCTAACCGCCGCTATTACCCAAACATTAGCAGCCAAGCTGCCCAGTGATATTAATAAAGCACTTGGATATTTAGATATCGACAATGCTCCTGAAGAAGCAGCTCGAGGTGTGACAATTAACATTTCCCACATTGAGTACGAGACTGAAAAACGTCATTATGCTCATATTGATGCTCCAGGACATGCTGATTACATTAAAAACATGATCACCGGTGCCGCTCAAATGGACGGTGCTATCTTGGTAGTCGCCGCTAATGATGGTCCTATGCCTCAAACCAGAGAGCATATCCTCTTAGCTAAACAAGTTAACGTTCCAAAAATTATTGTCGCTTTAAATAAAGTTGACATGGTTGATGATCCTGAACTCTTAGACTTAGTCGAAATGGAAGTCAGGGAACTCTTAACTAAATACAAATTTGATGGTGATAATGCTCCAGTAGTCCGAGTGAGTGCTCTTAAAGCTCTCGAAGGTGATGCTGAAGCTCAAGATAAAGTGATGGAATTAATCAACGCTGTTGATGAATACATTCCAGAGCCAGTTCGCGATCTTGATAAACCATTCTTAATGCCAATCGAAGATGTCTTTTCAATCAAAGGCCGCGGTACAGTTGTGACTGGTCGCATTGCCTCTGGTAAAGTCAAAGTGGGTGAAGAAATTGAGATGGTTGGTATTAGAGATACTGCTAAAACCACCGTTACAGGTGTCGAGATGTTCCGTAAATTACTTGACGATGGTCAAGCTGGAGACAACGTCGGTATCCTCCTTAGAGGGATCGGTAAAGATGACATCGAACGTGGTCAGGTCTTGGCTAAGCCAGGCACTGCTAGCCCTCACACCGAGTTTGAAGCTGAAGTATATATCTTAACCAAAGAAGAAGGTGGTCGTCATAAGCCATTTTTCACCGGATACAGACCTCAGTTTTACATCAGAACTACTGATGTAACTGGAGAGATTGCTCTCCCTGATGGTGTTGAAATGGTCATGCCTGGCGACAACGCTAAGATGACTGTTAAGCTAATTGTCCCTGTAGCTATGGCTGATGGATTACGCTTCGCTATCCGCGAAGGTGGCCACACTATTGGTGCTGGAGCAATTACAAAAATTATAAAATAATATAATTAAAATATGAGGAAAGTCCCGCCGAGGCGGGACTTTTCATTTATAGAAAGCTCTGTTACAATAGTCGCCTAGTCTTAATAAATAAATAAAGCGAAATAACTCTGTACAACCAGGCAGAGACCAGATATAATCACGCTTTGTTTTAAGTATAGATAGAAACTAATAAAACATTAACAAAATATGGCAACAAGTTCTAAGAAAAACGACGCCTACAAAATTAGAGTCAGACTCAAATCTTATGATCATCGAGTAGTCGATGAAGCTGGTAAAAAGATTTTAGAGACTGCTTTATCAACTGGGGCGATGGTTAAAGGACCAATTCCTTTACCAACCCATCGTAAATGGTTTACGGTGATTATCTCTCCACACACGGACAAGGATTCGCAGGAGAAATACGTTATTAGAACCCATAAACGGTTGATTGACATTGTCAACCCAACGAGTAAAACAATTGACTCGTTAATGCATTTGGAGTTACCTGCAGGGGTTGATATCCAAATCAAGATGTAACAAGAAGTTGTCAGGGCTTCTTAAAAAAAGAATGATAAAACTAAATTTGCTGATTAAAGAAAAAAAGAACCATGTTATACAGTATTTTTGCCACCAAACTAGATATGACCCAAGCCTGGTCAAAACAAGGTAAGCGGCTGGCTATTACTCGTTGCAAAGCTGATGATAATTTAATAGTTGATAAAAAATCAGCTGATACTTTTGAAGTTGGCTATGGTCAGAAAAAAATAAAAAACATGTCTAAGCCACTCCGCAGCAAAATGCAAAAGAGTGGTTTTTCTATAGGTGTAACCCAACTCCAAGGAGTTAAACAATTCACTCCTTCAACTCAAGACGAAAATGATAGCGCTGATCAAACCAAGATCGGCGATGTTGTTAAAGTGGGTCAAGTTTTAGAAGTGGGTGATGTAGTTAAAGTCCAAGGAATAACTAAAGGTCGAGGTTTTGCTGGCGTCATGAAGCGCTGGGGATTCAGTGGTGGTCAACGTACTCATGGTCAATCAGATCGAGAACGTGCTCCAGGATCAATCGGTGCTGGTACAGACCCAGGTCGTGTTTGGCCAGGAAAAAAGATGCCTGGACACTACGGAACTGATACTAAGACTATCAGTGGCTTAGTAGTAGTTCATTTAGATCAAGAAACTGGCGAAGTTTGGCTCAGCGGCCCAGTACCAGGATTTTATTCATCCACAGTTAAGATCACTAAAACTGGTGATAAAAAAATGATTGAGTTAGATAATGATGCCTCAGGCATTGTAGTCAAGGAAGTCGCTGCAGAACCTGAGTCTAAAGAGGAAGAAACTAAATAATGAAATTAACTACTTATACAAAAACTGGTGCTAAAAGTAAGACTGCTGTCACAGCCAGTGAAACTGTCTTTAATGCTGAAGTAAATAAGAAATTGCTCTCTCAAGGCATTCGAGTTTATTTAGCCAATCAACGTCAAGGAACTAGTAAAGTCAAAAACAGATCTGCTGTTAACCGCACTAAAAAGAAGGCATATGCTCAAAAAGGAACTGGTAATGCTCGTCATGGTTCTAAAAATGCTCCAATTTTTGTAGGTGGTGGTGTGGCCCATGGCCCAACTGGCCTATCTAATTGGAAGCTTAAGCTCACCAAACGTTTTAAGTCTCAAGCATTGATCTCTGCTTTAAGTGCTCAGCAAAAAAATATTGTCGTCTGTGATGGCTTCAATGAGCTAACTGGTAAGACCAAGCAAGCTGTAGAGTTGCTTAGTAAGATCAGAGATAAAAATGAAAAAATCTTAGTTGTTTTGACTGAGTCTAATCCAGAAATAATCAGAAGTTTGAGAAACATTCAAAGAGTGGTGGTGACTAGAGCACAGCGAATCAATATCTACGAGGTTTCTTTAGCTGATAAGATCATTATCACCACAGACGCTCTCAAACAGCTTGAAGAAAAATTAGCTAAGCATATTAAAGTAGTCAAAAAAGATAGCTAAAAATGAATCCATATATCTTAAAACGACCAATCATTACTGAAAAATCAATGCAGCTGGCTAACGCAAGCAATACCTACACTTTTGAAGTAGATCGATTAGCCAATAAGCAGCAAATCAAAGAAGCAATTGAAGAGCTTTATAGCGTAACTGTATTGAGAATTAACACTACTACTAGAAATGTAAGTGTTAAGAAAACTGGCAAGCGTCGTTTAGAGAAGCAAATTGCCCAAGTTAAAAAAGCTATGGCAACTCTTAAAGAAGGTGACAATATAGAATTATTTGATATTTACAACCAATAATATGTTAAAGAAAAGAAAACCAACTACTCCTGGAACTCGCCACCAAGTTGTCTTAGATCGCAGCGATCTATACAAAGGTGAGCCAGAGAAATCTTTATTAGCCAAGGGCCATAAGAAACGTCAGGGTCGTGGTTATAAAGGTCACATTACCATGCGTCATCGAGGTGGTGGGGTGAAGAAAAGAATGCGTATTATTGACTGGAAACGTCGAAAACGAGATATTGCTGGTCGAGTCGAGAGAATTGAGTACGATCCAATGAGAAGCGCTAATATTGCTTTGATCATCTACCCAGATGGTGAAAAGAAATATATGGTTGCCCCAGACGAATTGAATATTGGCGATCAAGTTATTGCTGGAGAAAAAGTTGAGATTAAGACTGGTAATGCCATGCCGTTACGTAATGTGCCGATTGGTATTCCGATTCATAATCTTGAGATGACACCAGGCAAAGGTGCTCAGATAGTCCGTGGAGCAGGGACAGCAGCCTATGTCCAAGCTAAAGAAGGTAAGTATGCGACTGTCCAATTACCATCTAAAGAGCTGCGTTTGATTAACCTCAAGTGCTACGCTACAATTGGCCAGGTTGGAAATCACGATTGGAAGAATCGAAAGATTGGTAAAGCTGGTCGAAAGAGATTGATGGGTATCCGTCCAACCGTGAGAGGTGTTGCTCAACATCCAGGCTCACATCCTCATGGAGGAGGTGAAGGTAGATCTGGGGTGGGTATGAAATATCCTAAGACTCCTTGGGGTAAACATGCTTTGGGCAAAAAGACTCGTGGTAAACGTAAGAGTAGCAAGTTTATTATTAGAGATAGAAGAGTTAAAATATAAAGTAAGACAAGACAAAAAATATGGGAAGATCAAGTAAAAAAGGACCACATGTTGACCCAAAGCTAATCGCTAAGGTCATGAAGCAAAAGCAGGTTGGACAAAAAACTCCAATTAAGACTTGGTCTCGTGATTGTACTATTGCTCCTGAGTTTGTCGGACATACTTTTGCAGTCCATCAGGGTCGAGAGTTCAAAGAAGTTTTTTGCACTGAAGACATGGTCGGACATAAATTAGGTGAGTTCTCCTTGACTCGTACTTTTAGAGGTCACGGCAGAATGGTGAAACGAACAGCTACTAAGACTTAAAGATATGAAAATTAAAGCTACACAGAAACAAATCAGACAGACACCTCGCAAAATGCGATTGGTGGCTAATGAAGTCAAAGATTTGTCTTTAGAACAAGCCATGCGTCAGTTGGCTGTGATAAACAGAAGAGCTAGTTTAAGCATCTTAAAAGTAGTCAAGCAGGCAATTGCCAATGCGATGAATAATCATCGCTTACCTTTTGAAAGCTTGGTTTTATCTAGCATCCAAGTCACTCCAGGCTCCGTTTATAAAAGATGGAGAGCTGTGAGTAGAGGCAGAGCTCATAGCATCATGAAGAGAACTTCTCATGTCATGGTTGAGCTTGAAGTCAAAGAAGATAAGCCTAAAAAAGAAGTAGCAGTTAAGAAAGAAGTCAAGAAAGCTGCCAAAAAAGAAACTAAGAAAACAGCTAAAAAAACTAAGGTAGCCACGCCGGCTAAGAAAAAAGTAACAACTAAGGCAAAGAAAAACAAATAATATGGGACAGAAAGTACATCCTACCGGCTTTAGATTAGGTATTACCTTTAACTGGAAATCACGTTGGTATACTCCTGCTAAAAAATACTCTGATAAAGTAATTGAAGATTTTAAGCTTAGAAAATATCTTAATGATAAGCTCACCAATGCTGGCTTAGTAGAAGTATTGATCGAGCGTAGTGTCAAGAAAATTAAAATCATTATCTCAGTTTCAAGACCAGGTGTAGTTATTGGTAGAGGTGGCTCCAATCTTGAAGAGATTAGAAAAGATGTTGAGAAAATATTGAACGTTTCAAAACTCAAGAAAGATAAGGTTCAAGTTGATCTGCAGGTGAGTGAAGTTAATGAGCCAAATTTAAGTTCAAAATTAGTTGCCGAAAGAATTTCTCAACAGCTAATTTCTCGTTATCCGCATCGAAGAGCTATCAAGCAGGCACTTGAAAAGGTGATGCAAGCTGGAGCCAAAGGAATAAAGATTCAGCTTTCCGGTAGAATCGGTGGAGCAGAAATTGCCAGATCTGAAAAATACACTCAAGGCAGTGTCCCTACTCAAACCTTAAGAGCTAATATTGATTATCATCACCATGCTGCTAGAACCAGATCTGGGTATGTGGGAATCAAAGTATGGATTTATAAGGGTGAAAAGACAATCTAGAACGTAAAGAACTATGTTACAACCTAAAAAAACTAAATTCCGCAAGCAGTTCAGAGGCAAGATGAGAGGCACAGCTCTTCGGGGGAGTGATCTTTCTTTTGGAGAGTTTGGTCTAAAAGCTGTTGGTAGAGGCTGGATTTCAGCTCGTCAGATTGAGGCAGCTCGTAAGAAAATTACTCATGTCACTAAAAGAAGCGGTAAATATTGGATTAGAGTTTTTCCAGATAAGCCAATTACCAGCAAGCCAGTTGGAGTAAAAATGGGTTCAGGTAAGGGAGAAATTAAAGAGTACGTAGCTACAGTTCTACCAGGGAAAATTTTATTTGAACTTGGTGGAGTTACCGGAGAAATGGCCAAAGAAGCCTTGAGAAAAGCAGCACATAAGATATCAGTTAAAACTCAGATTGTGGAAAAATAGACATGAAAAGAAACGATATAAAAGCCCTACATGACAAAACTAATGGTGAGCTGGAACAGCAGCTGGTAGAGCTGAGAAAAAGCTTGGCTAAAGCAAAACTGGAATTACCAGCAGGTAAGCTTGAAGATACCAGATTACCTGGTAAAATTAGAGACGATATTGCTCGAGTTAAAACCATTCTTCGTGAGAAGCAAGTTTCAGCCAAAGAATCAGTAGCTAAGGAAAACAAGTAATGCCTAAAAAACAACTACAGGGAAAAATAATTTCATTGTCTTCAGACAAAACCGTTAAGGTTGAGATAGAGCGTCAGTGGCAACACCCTTTATACAAAAAGAGTGTCAAACGTAGCAAAAACTACATGTGTCATTCAGAAGGAGTTGATGGCCTCAAATTAAATGATGAAGTAATTATCGAAGAGTGTCGGCCAGTTAGCAAAACTAAGCGTTTTAGAGTTATTAAGAAGGTAAAAAAATAAGATGATTCAGTTAAGATCAGTTTTACAAGTTGCAGATAATAGCGGAGCTAAAACACTCCGAGTTATTCAGGTCTATGGTGGATCAAGAAGACGCTTTGGCCATGTGGGTGATGTGGTCAGCGCCTCTGTCATCTCAGCTCAACCACAAAGTGAAATCAGAAGAGGTGAAGTTGTGCGAGCCGTGATTGTTAGAACCAGAAAAGAAAAACGACGCGAAACAGGTGAGTACGTTCGTTTTGATGATAATGCCGCCGTAATTATTGAGTCCAGACATAGTGTTGATCCAGTTGGAACTAGAGTTTTTGGGCCAGTAGCCAGAGAAGTAAAGGAAAGAAATTATAACAAGATTGCTAGTTTAGCATCGGAGGTTTTATAACTTAAGATATGAAATTTAAAGTCGGCGATAAAGTACTAGTCACATCTGGAAAAGATAAAGGTCAAAAGGAAGAAATAGTTAAAGTATTTCCCACTCAAGACAAAGTTATTGTTAAAGGTGCCAATATGTACAGTAAACATATTAAGCCTATTGGTGATAAGCCTGGGGATAAAGTGCGTCGAGAAAGACCGATGTCGGTCGCAAAAATAGCTATTTTGAATGATAAGGGAGAAGTAGACAGAATTGGCTATAAAGTTGCTAAGGATGGTTCTAAGGAACGTATTTTTAAGAAAACTGGTCAACCAGTGCCTGCTTTAGATAAAAAGAAATTAAAGAAATAATTGAAATGAACAGATTACAAGAGAAATATTCCAAAAAGATAGCCCCTCAGCTTCAAAAAGAATTGAAGATGAGTTCGCTAATGGCTGTGCCAAAAGTGAATAAGATTGTGATTAATATGGGTGTAACTCAGCCTACCGAGCCTCGAGCTAGATGGCAGATTATGGATAATATTATTGATCAGTTCAAGATCATCACTGGGCAAAAACCAAACGTGACCCTAGCACGTAAAGCCATCGCTGGTTTTACTCTTCGTGAAGGTGACCCAGTTGGAGCCATGGTAACTCTGCGAGGCCTGCAGATGTGGGAGTTTCTAGATAAACTAGTTAGCATCACTCTACCTCGAGTTAAAGACTTCCAAGGCGTCTCTAGAAAAGCTTTTGATGGCCGAGGTAATTATAACTTAGGTTTAGAAGAGCAAATTGTATTTCCCGAGATAAACTATGATTTAATCAATCAAATTAGAGGTTTACAGGTTACAATAGTCACCAGCACTAAAAATGATCAAGAGTCATTCCGTCTTTTAGAGTTATTAGGAATGCCGTTTGAAAAGGAAAACCATGGCTAAAAAATCAAAAGTAATCAAGTCACTTAAGCTGCAAGCAAAAAGAGCTAAGTATTTAGAAGAATACAAGCAGCAAGGTGAAAGTAAGCCAAATAGAGTCTCGACTAGAGGTAAGAATCGTTGTAAGATTACAGGTCGTCCTCGCGGTTACCTAAGATACTTTGGGTTAAGCAGAATAACTTTTAGAGAGCTAGCAAATAAAGGGGAATTACCCGGAGTAGTAAGAGCTAATAAATAAAGAATAAATATGTACACTGACTCAATAGCTGATATGTTAATTAGAATTAAGAATGCCCTGGCAGCAGGTCATGAAGAAGTGGTGATGCCTCATTCGAAGATGAGAGCAGCCATTGCTGGAATTTTATTGGATCAAAAATATTTAGAAAATGTGGAGACCTTGGATTCTAAGCCACAAAAGCAATTGAAGATTTCATTAAAATATGCTGGCTCATTGCCGGTGGTAAGTGGAGTCAAAAGAATTTCTAAACCAGGTAGAAGACTCTATGTATCAGCTGGGGAAATTCCAGCAACACTTGGAGGATACGGCATTACTATTTTAAGTACTAATCAAGGAGTGATCGCTGATAAGGAAGCTCGCCAAAAGAATGTTGGCGGTGAAATCCTTTGTCAGGTTTGGTAAATTTATATGTCAAAAATTGGACGCATGCTTATCAATATTCCAGCCGGAGTTACCGTTGAAATCGGTAAAGATGCGGTGGTGGTTAAAGGTCCTAAGGGAGAATTAAGTACTAAGATTTTATCTGGAATCAAAGTCGAGCAAAAAGATAATACTTTGGAGGTTTTAACCACTAACCATGAGAAACAAACTAATGCTAATCATGGCTTGATTCGTAGCTTGATTAACAATAATGTAATTGGTGTTACTGAAGGTTATAAAAAAACTTTAAAAATGGTCGGAACTGGATATAGAGTTCAGCAGCGTGGAACAGGGCTTAACCTTCAAGTTGGGTTCTCTCATGATGTTGAGTTTTCAGCTCCCGCAGGCATTACTCTTGCTCTTGAAGGTAATGATACAATCATTGTTTCAGGAATCGATAAGCAACAAGTCGGTCAAACTGCTGCTGAAATTAGATTAGTTAAGAAGCCTGAGCCATATAAGGGCAAAGGGATTCGTTATGAAGATGAAGTAGTCAAGCGTAAACAAGGAAAAGCTTCAATAGCTTAAAATGATCATGCCAAAAATAAAACATAATTTAACTGTCAAGCAAAAACGCAAGATTAGAGTTAGGGTGAACATTCATGGGACTGCTAGCAGGCCTAGATTGAATGTGCTTCGTTCTAATAAATACTGTTATTTGCAAGTTATAGATGATGATTCTGGTAAGACACTTGCTTCAGCTAATGATGCTAGAAAAGATTCAAAAATAACTGGCACTAAAACAGAGCGTGCTGTTAAGGTGGCTAAAGATATTGCTCAACAGTTAGATAAGAAAAAAGTTAAGGAATTAGTCTTTGATCGTGGTTATTATCGATATCATGGTCGAGTCAAAGCAGTAGCAGAGTCACTTAGAAAAGCAGGATTAAAACTGTAAAAGGAAAAAATAATGGCAGATTACAAACAACAACCTAAAGACAATCTTGAAGAAAAAGTTATTCAAGTTTCTAGAGTTTCTAAAAAGACTAAAGGTGGTAATTCATTTGGATTTTCAGTAGTAATGGTGGTGGGAGATAAAAAAGGTAAGATTGGAGTTGGTAAGGGTAAAGCCTCAGATGTTGTCTCCGCTATTCGTAAGGGTGTTAAAAAAGCTAAGAAAAAAATGATTCAAATTCCTATCGATGGCACTACTGTTCCTTTTAGAGTCAGTGTCAAAAAGGGTGCGGCTCAGTTAATTCTTAAGCCAGCTCCTAAGGGAACCGGAGTCATTGCTGGTGGCCCAGTCAGAGCTGTAGTTGAAGCAGCTGGAATTAGAGACATTTCTAGTAAGATTTTAGGCACAGGTAATAAAGCCTCTAATGCTTATGCTACTTTTGAAGCTTTGAAGCAGATTGCAGATTTAGTCAAAATTAAAGGCATTAAGCTGCGTTCATTAGCAGAAGTTCAAGCAGAAGAAAAGAAGAAAGAAGCTGAGCTACAAGAAAAAGCTAAGAAGAAGCCAGTTGTAAAAAAGAGTGACAAAAAAGTAGTTGCTAGCAAGGCTCCCAAAGCCAAAGCTAAGACCGTTAAATCTAAGAAACCTGTGGTAAAAAAAGCAGCCGTTAAAAAAGAAACAGTAGCTAAAAAAACAGTTAAGGTCAAAAAGAAATAATGTCACTTTTAAATAATCTCACCAGCATTGTTAGTAAATCATCCAAGCGCATTGGTCGTGGTTATGGATCTGGTAAAGGTGGACATACTTCTAGCAGAGGTATGAAAGGTCAGAGATCTCGTGTCGGTTCTAAGATTCCGCTTTGGTTTGAAGGTGGTCAATTACCATTAACTAAGCGTCTGCCTATGTTACGTGGTAAAGGTAGATTTAACGTTTTAGTTCCTACAGCAGAAGTAACTTTGACTGATATTGAAAAAATGGAATCTAAGGTAATTAGTTTAGAAACATTGAAGCTCGAAAAAGTTATCAACGCTCGTTTTAGAAAAGCTAAGCTGGTAAGTACTGGAAAGTTGACCCGTAAAGTAACGGTTGAGATTCCAGTTTCCGCTGGCAGCAAGAAAGCGATTGAAAGCGCTGGTGGTTCTACCAAGTAATCTACGTTATCATTATTAGAGATGCAGAAGATTTTTGATTTAATTCAACGCGTGTTTTCTACCAAGAAGTTAAAAAATAAACTTTTATTTACTTTAGGTGTATTTTTCATTTTTAGGTTTCTAGCTCACGTTCCAGTTCCAGGAGTTGATCTCAATAGACTAGAGAGTATTTTTTCTGCAAATCAATTTTTAAGTTTTTTAAATATCTTCTCTGGTGGAACCCTAGCTAATTTTTCAATTGTGGCAGTTGGTATTAATCCTTACATTACAGCTTCGATTATCATGCAGCTGGGAAGTATGATTTTTCCTAAGCTAAAAGAACTACAGCGCGATGGCGAAGCGGGTCGAGAAAAAGTTAATCAATACACTCGTATTATGACTATTCCTTTGGGAGTAGTACAAAGTATCTCGGTGATTGCCCTCCTCAACTCACAGCAGCTGCTGGATTCTAGTAATCCATTGGCATTAATAGCGCTGATTACTAGTTTAGTAGCTGGAGCAATGATTATGATGTGGTTGGGAGAGTTAGTCTCTGAGTATGGTTTGGGGAATGGGATTTCGATGATTCTACTAGGTGGAATAGTCAGCCAATTTCCATTAGCAATCGCTCAATCTTTTGCTACTACCAGCACTGCTCAACTTACTTCTACCCTTACTTTTACAGCGATTGGTTTAGCAGTAGTGGCGGTGATTGTGTTTATGAACGAAGCCATTAGAAAAGTAAAAATTCAATATGCTAGAAGAACTCGTGGCAGCAAAAACTATGGAGCTCAAACTACCCATTTGCCCATCCGGGTTAATGTAGCTGGAGTGATGCCAATCATTTTTGGTGTTTCAATCATGTTAGTGCCTTCTTTCATTGGCCGATTCTTAGCAGCAAGTGGACAGGATAGATTAGTAGAGATTGGTCAAACTTTAACAGTTTGGTCTGATCCAACCTCAGCTGTTTATATGATTGCTTACTTTGTAATAGTCTTTAGTTTTACTTTTTTTTCAGCTCTATTATTCTTTAATGCCCAAGATATGTCTGATGAGCTTAAAAAAAGTGGCGCCTTTATTCCTGGGGTGAGACCAGGTGGCCCCACTAAGGTCTTTTTAGAGTTTGTAGTCACTAGGATCAGTTTAGCTGGTGCTATTTTCTTAGGATTTATTGCTTTATTACCATCCCTGGCCCAAGTATTTACTGGCGCCAGCAACTTAGCTATTGGGGGAACCAGTATTTTAATCGTAGTTTCTGTCATCCTAGAAACTTCTAAACAAGTTGAGTCAATGCTAGTTGGTCAAAACTACGACCAATATAGTTGATTTTTCTAAATTTATTATTGAATTATCCGTTAAAAGATGTATAGTAGTACAGTTATTAGACAAACACTAAGGGGATGTTAATGAAATTGATCCTAATTGGAATACAAGGAGCTGGTAAATCAACCCAGGGAAGTCTGCTTTCAGAAAAACTGCAGATTCCTTATCTTTCTTCAGGTCACGTCCTTCGTCAAATGTCTCGTGAAAACAGATGGATAAAGGAAATCTTGGCTTCTGGGAGATTGGTTCCAGACAAAACTATCATTGAGATAATTTCTCAATATCTAGATAAGCCAGAGTACGAGAATGGTTATATTTTAGATGGATTCCCCAGAACAGTAACTCAGGCTGAACAGTTTGAAAATGGGGTGGAAAAAGTAATCTTACTTGATGTGTCAGATAAAGAAGCCCTATGGCGTATCTCTGGTAGATCAGAAGATCGTGATGATGAGACTTTGAAAGCAATTCGAAAACGAATTGGTCTTTTCCATCAAGAAACTGAGCCGGTGGTGGAATTTTATAAAGAGAAGGGCAAATTGCTTTCCGTTGATGGGGAAAAAGACATCGATGAGGTTTTCTCTCAAATTTGTAAAGGATTAGATATTTAGCCCTGTCACCAGGGTAAAATTCTGTTATAATAACAGCTTGTTATATGGGAAAAGTTCAAGATCATAAAAGAGCAGCTAAAGCACGTCGACAGATAGATCGAACATCTGAGAGGGAGTCAAATCCTGATCGAATGGAGATTGAAGGTGTAGTGGAGCAATGTCTCCCCAACACCATGTTTAAAGTCCGAGTCACTGCTGCTCCAGCTACAGCCTTAGTAGATAAGGTTTTACTGGGGACTTTAGCTGGCAAGATGAGACTCTACAGAATTAGAGTCATGCCAGGAGATGAAGTTAAGGGTTATGTGTCAAAATATGACCTCGGAAAGTGTAAAATAACCTATAGATCAATCAAAAGACCTACGCAGCAAAACTAGTGCTGTTCATAACTCGAGGTTTGATGTATATTTACGACCTATAAATAAAGAAGTATAGATAAAAATATGAAAAAAGGATCATCAGTTGGAAAGCGTTGTGACAGCTGCAAAATTGTTAGACGAAAAGGAGTAGTCAGAGTGGTCTGTAAGGCAGATCCTAGACATAAACAAAGACAAGGATAAAGTTAAAAAAACTTATAAATTACATTTATGCCAAGAATAACCGGTTTTGATATTCCAGATGAAAAGAAAGTAAGCTTCTCCTTACGCTATATTTTTGGAGTAGGTCCTAAGATAGCTGATAAGATTATTAAAAGCACTAAAATAAATCCAGAAAAAAGAGCTAAAGATTTAACTGCTGATGAAATTAATCAGATTGCCAAACAGCTTGAAAAACATGCTGTTGGTGGTCAGTTGCGACGAATAGTCAGAGACAATGTTGATCGTTTACGAAGAATTGGTTCCTACAGAGGACTTCGTCATCGTCAGGGATTACCTGTGCGAGGTCAGAGAACTAAGACTAACGCTAGAACAGGTCGAGGTAAAAGAAAAACTGTTGGTGCTTTGGCTAAAGAAGTAGCAGCTAAAATGGAAGCAGCTGGAAAATAATTTTTAAAGATATCTAAAATATGTCAAAACCAAGAGTTAAAACTAATAAGAAAATTTCAAAAGTTGTGCCTAAGGGTAGAATGTATGTGACTGCTACCTTCAACACTACTTTAGTCAGTATTACTGATGAAAAAGGAAATGTTCTGTGTTGGTCTTCAACTGGCGAAGCAGGTTTTAGTGGATCAAGAAAATCTACTCCTTATGCAGCTACTATCACTGTTGAGAATGCAATTAATAAGGCCAAGGCCTTTGGGATGAACGAAATTGAGCTCTTTATTAAAGGACCAGGACCAGGTAGAGATGTGGCCCTGAGAGTTATTCGTGCTCAGCGTATTAAATTAACTATGATCGCTGATGTGACACCTTTACCTCATAACGGTACTAAGCCACGAAAAAGTAGAAACTAGACCAGATAAATATTAAAAAAGAATTATGGCAAGATATACAGGACCAAAAAACAAACTAGCTCGTAAAGTCGGTGAAGACTTAGGTTTAAAAACTAACGCTCTTAAAGTAGCTCGTCGGTTAATGATCAGACCAGGACAACACGGTCACCGTGGACGTCGTAAAGTTTCTGATTATGGTCTGCAGCTGCAAGAAAAACAAAAAGTGAAATACATTTATGGTATTTTAGAAAAACAATTGAGTCGTCTTTATAAAGAAGCTAGTAAGAACCCCACTGCTACTGGTTCAGCTTTATTAGGCCTACTTGAACGTAGACTAGATAATGTTGTCTACCGAGCTGGTTGGGCTCCAACAAGATTTTCAGCCAGGCAGTTAGTTTCTCATGGACATGTCCAGGTAAACGGAAAAAAGATGAGCATCCCTTCTTACCGAGTTAAGGTTGAGGATGTAGTAAATCTAAAAGATAAAGCGATGAAGATCCCTTATGTATCTGATTTACTTAAAGATGAAAGCGTTACTACTCCAGAGTGGATTAAAAGAAAAGGTGCAGCAGCCAAGATTGCTAGCCTACCAGTCCGAGATGATGTGATTGAAAGAATAGATGAACAGTTAGTGGTGGAGTACTACAGTCGATAAAAATTATTAATTATATAAAATAACCCTAGTCAACAGATTCTTTTGTTAAATACAAAAGGAGGGGAAACAAGGAAAAAAATTATGAAAGATCTATCTACCTATCCGGTAATGAATCCTACCTTTGAAATTCAAGAGGTGGAAAGCGATGGCAAAGTAGCCACTATAGTTATTGAGCCATTAGAGCAAGGATATGGACACACTATTGGTAACTCTTTGCGCAGAGTTTTACTATCTTCCTTGCCAGGAAGCGCCATTACTATGGTGAAAATTGATGGTGTTGAGCACCAATACTCTACTTTAGAGGGTATGACTGAAGATGTAGTTGAATTAATATTAAATCTTAAACAAGTTAAAGTTAAATCCAGTATTTCTGAAGAAGAAGCAGTAATTAAGCTAGAGGCCAAAGGTCCTGGCGATGTAGCTGCCTCTGAAATGAATCCTGAGGCTGGTCTTGAGATCACTAACCCAGAACAACACTTACTTACTTTGGCTAAAGGCCAATCAATTAAACTTGAAGCAACTGTTAAATCTGGAGTTGGCTACCAAACAGCTCGTGATAATAAATCAGAAGTGATTGGTGAGATTCCAGTTGACGCTTTATTTTCTCCAGTAATTAAGGTTTCTTATCAAGTCGAGCAGACTCGAGTTGGTCGCAGAACAGATTTTGATAAAATTGTGATGCAAGTCCAGACAGATGGCACAGTTACTCCTTTAGAAGCAGTTAAGTTGTCAGCTACTATTTTGGCTCGTCAGTTCCAACAGGTCTTTGATCCTATCTTGCCTGAAGTAGAAGAAAAAGGAATAGAGTTAACCCCAGAAGAAGCAGAGACTTTAAGACTCACAGTTGAAGAGTTGGATTTACCAACCAGAATTGCTAATGCATTGCGCAAAGGTGGTTTCAAAACTGTGGCCGATCTTCAATCTGCACCTCGCGCTGTGATTACCAAGGTTAAAAACTTGGGTGAAAAGAGTGTCGAGATAATCGATGAAGCTTTAGACAAAAAAGGTGTAAAGTTGGGGATAGAAAATCAGGGGTAGTTAAAACTATTTGAAAGTTATTTAATCATGAGACATCGAGTAAAAAAATCATTTTTCAATCGTGGCACTAAGCACCGTCAGGCTATGCTTCGGGGTGGAGTCAGAAATTTGATTCTACATGGAAAGATTTCAACCACCATGGCTAAGGCTAAGGAGTTTAAACGATTGACTGATAAAATTATTTATAAGGCAATGCAAGATTCTGTGGCTTCTAGAAGAAAACTACACCAATTTTTTGGTAAAAGAGACATCGTCAATACTTTGGTAGATCAAGTTGCGCCTTCTTTTGAAAAACGCCAGTCTGGGTTCACTAGGATAACCAAAATAGGTCGAAGACGTGGTGATAACACTGAGATGGTTAAGCTTGAGCTTTTGGTTAAACGTGATGAAATGGGTACTTTTAAGAAACCTGTAGCTGATAAAAAACCAGTTGCTAAAAAGACAACTGCTAAGAAAGTGGCTGATAAAAAATCAACTCCTAAAAAGAAGCCAGCTGCTAAGAAAACAGTAGTTAGTAATAGATCTGTTAAACCCAGTAAAGTAGCTCCTAAAACTAAGCAAGGTGAGGGATCAAATCGAAGAAAGAATCTAGGAGTATAAATTTATGAAAACTTATTCACAAAAAACAGCTGATGTGCAACGAGATTGGCATTTAGTCGATGTCAAAGGTGAAATTTTGGGTAGAGTAGCTACTGAAATTGCTCAAAAACTGATTGGGAAGCACAAACCTACCTACACCCCTCATATTGAGAGTGGAGATTATGTGGTGGTTATTAATGCCGCTGAGGTTGCTTTAACTCGGAATAAGGCAGATAAAAAAGTTTATGCTCGTCATTCTGGATTCCCAGGTGGATTTAAAGAAATTCCTTTTAAGAAAATGCTGGCTGAGCATCCTGAGAAAGTCATTCAATTAGCAGTAGTTAATATGTTGCCTAAAAACAGACTGCGACAAGTTAGGATGAACAGACTTAAGATCTATGCAGGCGAGAATCATCAACATCAAGCTCAAATTGATCATAAAAATAATTCAGACAAGAAATAATCATGGCTAAAAAAATCTCTATTCAACCAAAAAAAATTATCAGAATGGCTCGTCAGCAGCAACAGAGATCTAAAGTTCAACGAGAAACTGGACCCAAGTTTGAAGTTCCAGCTGGTCGTTATACTGAGGGAGTTGGTCGACGCAAAGTAGCCACTTCTAGAGTTAGAATCTACGAGCAAAAAGATGGTCAGTTTATTGTTAATGACCAACTAGCTAAAGATTATTTTAGCAATATTCCCCAAGCAGCTAAAATTTTGGATCTACCTTTTGAATTGACTGGAACTCAAGGTAAATTTGCAGTGACTGTCAAAGTTAAAGGATCTGGTATCAAAGCCCAGCTAGAGGCTGTGACTCATGGTTTATCCAGGGCTTTAGTTAAGTTTGAAGAATCATTTAGAGCTCTTCTAAAAGAAGACTCAATGTTGACTCGTGACTCACGAATGAAAGAATCTAGAAAACCAGGTCGTGGTGGTAAAGCCCGTCGCAAACGACAATCTCCAAGACGTTAGTCTTAAAGTTAGCGCTATCATATTTTTTTGCTACTAAAAAACCCCGCCTATATAAATAGCACGGGGCTTCTTATAATTTTTAAATTAAATTATTTTTTTACCAAACCTGCTTCTTTAATGGTTTGCCAACTCTGAAGTTGACCACATTATGAGCTTTAATGGTCTGACGATTATCTTCTTTTCCAAAAGGAACTACTTCTTTATCAGAAACTTTGCTGACATAAAAAGTGCCAAATCCTGAGATAACTACTTTTTCACCTTTTTTTAGAGCACGATTCATTTCTTCAAACAATGCTTCGACACTGTCTCGGGCTGCTTTTTTAGTTAAGTGAGCTTTTTTAGCTACGATATTAATTAGTTGTGATTTGGTCATATTGTTCTTTCCAAACAGATATATTAATTATTATTTTACCGCTCATCACCGGTTTTGCGGTTTATGTGAGTGTAGCCTTTTTTGCCGATGTGTCAAGTAGTGTGAAATAGCTATTCCGATGGAATCGAAGCCAATATCTATGATTGTGGCTGTTCTTCCTGGGATAAAGGATTGATGAAATTCATCTGTAAGAGCATATGTAAAAGTAAGTAGGAGAGGGGCAATTATCGATTTTTTATTAATTCGCCAGATTAAAAAGTATAGCACTGCGTAAACAAAGACGTGGGCGCTCTGCTTAAGAATAAGGTCTATGAGTGGATAAGAAGCTCCTGGTAGGGTGCTTTGATCTGAAAGGAAGAAGATTAGTCCTGCCCAAACTATAGGTGGAATATAGGTGTTAAGTAGCTGGGGGACGCGATGATATTTTTTCATGAATTTTCCAGCTACTACTAAATACTAGGCATGATCCTCCCAGTATAACACTCAGGATGGCTGTTTTTGGAGGTTTTTTTACAGTCAAAGTTACTTTTTTATTTGGAACTGATGATGCTGTTGAGTCATAACTTAGAATAAGCCGTTGGGGAGAGTTGGGTAATGTTGGTGGGTTGGGAGGGGTGAGTTTAGCAGGCAGAGTTGGTGTGTCTGCAGTGTGAGGCAAAGGAGTTGGGCTAGAGCTGATGCTAGAAGTTAAGATAGGAACATCTGTTTGGCAGGCATCATACTTAATATCTTGTAAATTTTCTCCAAGTTCATTTTCTAAGTTGAATTCGTCACCACTGTTGTTGAGTAAACTTCCTGACCAGTAAATAATTTGTGCTGCTTCGGCAGCAATGCTGGTATTAAGCAGGCGAGTTTGATTGCTGATATCACGTATCTTCCAGTTGGAGATTGAGTGTGGTTGGCTATCTGAGTTGTAAAGTTTAAGCCATTCTTTTTCTCCATTGCCAGGACAAGCTAAAAATTCTGAGATGGTGATGAATTCATGAAATGAAGTATCTGTGGGTGACGGGCTGGGTGTGGGGAGAGGGGTAATTGTAGGTGATGGATTGGGAAATATATTGGATATATTTTTAGTAGGCTGAGTCAGCTCAAAAATTCCAGCATTGTTTCTAGACCAACTCCAGTCGGTTTCAGATTTTTCATAGCTCATTTGATCAATAATCTCAGCTACTGAATTTTTTAGAATGACGCTATCAGCAGAGTTATTGAGTTTAGCTGAAGAGAGCTCGATGACTAGATAATCCTGTGGAGATAAGGCTTGATTCTCGATAATAGCAATGACTGAAGGAGAGCTGAGAAGATCTTCTAGAAGCCAATTAGTGAGGTCAATTTCTTGATCTGATGGGTTATAAAGCTCAATCCACTCATTGCCCTGTTCTGGGGCAGGAAAAACCTCATTGATGATGATCTGAGCTTGAGCATCACTGCTGGCTAACAAAAAGAATAAAAAACTAATCAGAATAGTAATCATTTTCACAACTGACAGTAAAACAGGTCAAGCCTACCAGAAGTGTAGTGGAATTAAAATTAGTAGCTATTTACCGCGCAAGTGGCGCTTAGTTTTGTGCTTAATTTTGGGATATTTTTTAACATTGGTAGTTTTTTTAAGCTTAATAATGAGGAAAGTAATAGTAGTTCCTAAAAGAATGAGACTAAATAAAGATATTACTTCAGGTAAATAGAAAATAATTATTCTCCCCTCTCCCTTATTTATTTCCCAAAGATTAGCCCAGTTATTTAGACGATGATGAGATAGTAGTTTTAACTCATCAACCTCAAGGCCAATCCACAAGTCGTCATAAGATTGATCAATTCCCAAGTAACATTTTTCTTGTTTACATCTAAAATTAATAAGATGGGTGGAGTCAAATAGGATAATATCTGACCTGATTTCTAATTGATCATTGTTAAGAGGGGTTAGTTTGTCTTTAAAAATACTAAGTTTGGACATCTGTTCAAGGGGAAATGGAGCTATTTTAATGCCATTGATTTCATCAATATTTAATTTTCCAAATGACCTGGTTTCCCAATTTAAATAATGTCTTGAGTTTGGATCTTCAGAAACTTGATGTAGAGTTAGAAAAATATCAAAAGACCCATTTGGCATCAGATAAGCTTCTGGTGAAACACCTGAGACGGAGTAATTAATAAAAAATTTGGTGCTCCGACCTTGATAATTATGACCGCTAATATTCATTAAATAAGAATATGCAGGCGACATATAATTAAAGCTGTAACTATTACAACTTACAGCATAAGCATCTGCTTGGTAAGTAATTTTTCCGTTATCGTATTTAGTGACTATTTGACCGGACTCATCAGCTGAACAATTAACTGAAGGATTTTGTGATAGGTCTAATGGAATATGAGGGAACTCGCTAATTAAGTTGATTTGATCAAGATTTTTAACTTGTAAATCTATCCCTGCCTGTAACTGTTGCCAGTTTAGATCAAGATCAAGTTTGGGAGTAATTTCTAGATTGGGATTAGTTAACTCATCTTTATGTGAAAATACCATGTCATCACTTTTTTCTGTATAAGAAACTGAGATAGGTTGGTTTTTCTCTAATGAAATAACTGGGGTGGCAGTTTTACCTTGGTCAATAATAATTCCCATTTTATTAAAGAAAACAATGATAGTTGAATAATCTTCTGATACTTTAAACTCAAAATCATTTAACTTTGGTAGGATAATTGTTTTGTCTGAGAGATCAATTTTATTAGTAGGAAATTCAACCTTAACTTTCTGATCTTTGTAGCTAATATTTATTGGGGTAAAGTAATGCTCATCTTTGAGTCCTGGTAGCTTTAGGTGATAGTCTTGTTTTTGAACATTAGTGCTAATTTGAGTTTGGTTATCTCCTATTGAAACATTGCTTGCTTCTTTACTCATCAAGTTAGCAAAGGGATAGATAAGAGAGGCCTCATCTCCATCAGTTAGCAGGTAGTCATCATGTTGACTATATACATAATCTTTCCTGATTCTGTCGGTGTCAGCAGAAAGAGGAGTAATTTGGGTAGGAATTAAAAGCTGACTATCTTGATTTGAGGTTTGTTTTTGATAAATAGTTATAAAATCTTGCTCCCAGATTTTTTCTAATCCAGCTGCTATAGCAAGCTGATGGTCAAGGTTATAGTTGTGGTTCAGGCCCGGTTCTATCTTAGTTTCATCAATGATGAGTAAATCAACTTCATATTTATCTAAGATTTTTATAAATTGATCTGAGTTTTTAGTATCAAGAGCGTATTTGAGTTCATGATAGAAAAAATCAGATGTTTCAACCCATCGATCTGAATCACGATTTAAAAATGGTTGAGGAAAACCAAAAAAGTAGAAGCCCATTCCTTGATAACCATTGCCAGGCTTTAAAAAAGACCAGTCATAATATTCCCATCCCGCATGTGAGCGTTGAGGGAGTTGTAAAATACGCAAATCCTCATCCTTTGCCTGGAGATATTCGAACATATCCCAATATTGAGTAGGATACTCAATTCTAAGTTTTTCACTAATGAAGTGACCTTGAAATGATGGCCAAGCCTGGTAAGCAATGCTTAAGTTCAGAATTGTTAAGAAGGAGATAATTAAAAATTTATTTTTAATTAATCCAACCGTAACTTCAATTGTTTTAACAAATAATAGTACCGATACAAATGAATACAGAATAGAAAATTTAGTGAAAGGATTACGGAAGACTTCTAAGAATGATTCTGATTGAAATAATTTATTAATTAGGACCTCGGTTGGTAAAAGTTCAATCCAAACAAAAGCTATTGAAAAAAGATAGAAAATTATCACTCCCCACCTTTTTAAACCCTGCTTTCTGTCGATGATGGTGAGTAGCAATCCTAGAATAGTAATAGTACCTAAGGCATACATTATGGATAAGGTGAGTGGTTGTTGAAGATGAGGCAGCCATTCATTAAAAATCAATTCATGTTGTGAGTCTGTAAATGAGTAGTCTTTCCAGGTAAATAGATAATGTGTTCCTCTGAGAAAGTTGGATATATTCCCCGCTTCTTTGATGCTCCAGAGTGATTCTGGTCCAAAAACCTGATTTTCATGGCTTTCCTGCACATAGCTTGAATTGTGTAGACCGTAATATAAGTTGGGCAGAATCCAATAAAAATTTACTAATAAGGTTATTAAACCAATCAGAAAGCTAAACCTAAAAGCAGCCCAAACCTGCGCCTTATCTAATTTGAGAAAGAATGAGTAGAGAAGGGAGAATAATACTCCCAGATAGAAAATAGCTGAGGTATGACCACTAGGGGCTATTAATAGCTGAACTAAAATAAATATTAAAATGTTCTTAATATTGAATTGCTTGTGAAGACGTTGAATGATGAGTAATAAAAAAGGGAAAAAAGCGAACTGAGCCATGAAGACTTCAAAGCTAATATAAAATTGTTGGAGAGTAACGACATGGAGGAGATATAAAACTCCCCCCAGGCTTGCTAGCCATTTTTTTAAACTGATGGATTTATTCTGCAGCCAATGTTTGCTGAGGTAGAGATAAACTCCAATCCCACCAATAAGATAAGTAGAGAAAATGTAGGTATACCGAACTAAATTGTCTGGTAGTAGAGTCTTAAATAACCAAATAATTGGCAAGCGAGATATTTCAGAAAGGTGAGCTAAAGCAGCTGGTGCACCTAGTCCTTGATGTTCTAGCCAGGAGCCAAAGAAAACCTGTTTAGCATATCTTCCTAGGTCAAATTCAGCATGAGTATTATCCCAGCCTGAATAGTAGGTGTTAGGCTCGATATTTTGAAAGGCAATGATAAGGGCAATGGAGATAATTACTAGCAGTGGAAGGTTTGATTTTAATTGGTGAAGTAATTTGGCTAAGTAACTTTTCATGAATTACATTTATTTTAGCGCAAATTACCTTGGGAAGGGCGACTGCTTGTGGCAGCCGCCCTTCGAAGGAATACAGGTTATTGATTAAGGCGTTCTTATGGTTGGACAGCATTGCTGTAGACTAGCTCGCGACCATTTTCGACAGTGTCGAGTTCAATGGTGATCGTTTTGTGATTGAAATCAATCGCGATCACGTATGAATATTTACAACCTGAATTGCCGCAGTTATCAGCATTGGCACGAAGATTTCCATGGCCATTAGCCAGGTCTTCGCTCAGGTGAATGGCGCTGTAGAAACCACTCCAAGCAGGGTTAACCGGATAGCGGATCAGGTGCAAACGCCCAGGATGTTCGGTGAAGAACTCCATAACGGTGTTGCGATCTGTGCTATTACCAGCTTCTTCGGCGTAAAGACAGCGAGCAACAAATGTGTAATTCGTGTCATCAGCAGCCTTTGTTTCTATGCTCAGCTCAAGTTGTTCCATAACAGCAACAGCTTGGGGATACGTCATTTTAACGTAGCCACCCTCAGGACAGATTTTGGTAGCGGTTTCATTTTCCAGCAAGAAGCTATTTCCCGCGTGGGGAACAGCACTCTTATTGGCTTGAAACTCAGCCAATTCCTTGTCATTGAGTTGGTCAGCATCGTAACCGATGACGCCTGAATCGGCGTACATCCAGCATGAATCTGGGGCATTTTCATCGCACTCATTGTCTTGGACAACGCCACCCCCCCAGCGGACCGGGGATGATTCTTCGGGGAAGCCGCTGATCGTAATCAGGCCTCCCGCAAAGGTTTGGGGTTGTCAAAGGTGTCGGTTTCAGCAGCGGGTGCTGCTGATTCTTCTTCCCGGGCAGCGGGTGCAGCAGTAGCTGAAGGAATCGTTGCGGGGGCAGGAATTTCCTGCCACTGTCCATTGCTGGGATTACATCGAAAGCCTGGATATTTATCCTGGTTTTCTTCTTTTTTGCAATCTTCTTCAGCAGCGGGTTCTTCGGCAGCTAAAACAGGTTTAGCCATTACCAAAGTAGCGACTGTTATTAAAGATAAAGCGATGTATTTATTTAGTTTCATAAGTATCCTTTTTTATGCAAATAGATTTACTTTTATATAGTTAGGTGAGATTATAGCAAATAACATCCTAATGTCAATAGTTATAAGATACTAAGTCTGGAAATTGCTTCTGTTTAAGTTACCCAAAAATTATTTTAATAATTATTTAATCTTTTATTGATAAGCTAATGAAATGCAGTTGGCTTTGATCGTGGAAGACGATAGTGAATTGGCTCAAGCCCTTAAGTCATCACTGACTAAGGAAGGATTAAAGGTTGATCTGGCTAAAAACTTGAGAATAGCCAGCATCTTAGTTGCACAGTATCAATATAACCTAGTAATTTTAGATAGAGTCTTACCAGACGGTGATGGGATAGATTTAGTGGAGAGAATACTTGAAATTAATTATCAGGCTAGAATACTAGTCTTATCTACCGAATCATCGGTAAATCAGCGTATTAGGGGGTTTAGACTTGGTGTAGATGAATATTTAAGCAAGCCATTTTCTTCTCAAGAGTTAAGGCTCAGGGTTAGGAATCTACTCTCTAGGCAGAAGATTGAGTTATCTGAGGCAATTTATTGTAATGGGATTATGCTCTTTCCCAAGACATGCAGCCTGGTGGTAGATGGAAGCTGGAGTAAGATTCGGTCCAAAGAGTCTCAGATACTAGCTTGCTTAATTTATCATCAAAATTTTGTAGTCACTGATGAGTTGTTACTAGATTTTGTCTGGGGGTATACGGGTCGAGTGCCATCTCATCGTTCTATCTCTGTTTATATTAGGAGAATCAGGACTTACTTGGGTAAGAGATCTGGACAACTCAAGACAGTTCGAGGGGTAGGTTATTGTCTTTCTTGAGATAAAGGTAACATCCAGGTCATGGTTGTTCCTTGATGTTTTTTACTTTTAACATTGATCCTGCCCTGAAAGTGTTCTTCAATAACTTTCCTGACCCAAGTTAAACCAGTCCCAGTCCCTGATGATTTCAGGCTGTAGCCATCAGCAAACATAAGTGATTTTTCTAGCCAATTCATGCCTTGTCCACCGTCAGTAAAGGATAATTGAAGCTGATTCTTGATCACTTTCCCCATGACTACAATAACCCTGTTTTTACCAGGGCTAAGGCTAATGTATGACTCAATGGCATTTTTTAAAGTGCAGATAACAGCTTCTTGAAAATAAAATCTACTGCCATGAAGTCTGGTTTGTTGTGGAAAGTTGAGGTGGCTATTAATTATTACCTCTGGGGAGTTGTGTTTAGCTAGTCGTAGAGCTTCTTTAAGGAAGGGTTTGATAAAAAATGATTTTTTGGAGTTAAGAAGTTGAGGTTTTTGGAATAATTCTTTGAGTCTATAAGCACTATTAAGTGCTTGTTGAACATAGGGAGTTTGAGCAATATGGCGATGTTCTTGAGCTAGCTCGAGGTTAATGACTAGGCTAGAAAGGGGAGTGATAGCTGCATGACGGAAGGCTTGTCCATAGTGAAGGTGTTCTAAGCTCATGTTTTTTAGCTTAGCAAATTAAGATTAAGAAAATATTAAAAATTTTGAAAAGCAGTTTTTACTCAAGTAAGTGGTATACTAATGTTTCTTAACATCTATTAAGATTGCCCTGTAGTGAAATGGCATCACCACACACTCTGAATGTGTTATTTTAGGTTCGAATCCTAACAGGGCATATTTAATTTCTCCTCAAGTAGATTTCCTCAATAAGTTGTGCGGTTAGAACCTCTTTTTCAAGTTTGGTATAATTAAGAGATATGTCATCATCAGCAGGTGCAACAGCAGCTATCATAGCTGCACAGCAACAAAAACAAAGACAAATGGAGGAAGAAGAAATGACTAGTTATTCAGCTAATGATTTAGAAGGATGGGAATTTAAAATAGTTAGAACTGGTATGAAAAGTTTTAAAGACCTTCATAGGCTGAATTCTTTCTTAGAAGAAGAAAGTAAGGCTGGCTGGGAGTTAGTAGAGAAATTTGATAACCATCGTATTAGGCTAAAAAGGAAAGTAACTGCTAAAAGAAATGACCGCAATTTAACGATAGATCCTTATAGAGTTACTATGGGAGATTCAGAATCAGTGATCGTTGTAATATTCTTGGTAGCAATGTTTTCAATAATTATTTTTTCAATAGTGATGAGCAGTATCTAAAATTAGAGGTTCCTGACACAGTGCAACAGTGCCATATTTTTAATATATCGCTATATATCAATCTAAACTAGAGTATTAACTTTTAAGTATCAGTTTCTAACTATTCTTGTATAATGATACTAATGCTAGAGACAATTACTGATTTACCCATATTAGACTCTCCCCAAAAATTATTGGAGAAATTATTACCACAACATGATGGTGACCCAAGCAATAAAGAAGTATCTAAAATATTGCTATCAGTTTATGTCGATTGTCACATATATTCCCAACTGGCTTTTGATCTTATAGTTAAAGTTTGTAAGATGGATGACAAAGCTATTAATTCTGATGAGTCCAAAGAACTAAAAAGATTGGTTTTGCTTGATGCCTCAGAAGAATCTCCTGAGATTAAGGCTGGGCATAGTGTGCCTGCAGAATTCAAACGTTTGATTTTAGTAAGTTTAGGATACTCGTGGTTTGCTACGACCGCTGAATTAGCGGAAATGGAAACTGCAGGTGGTGTAGTGGAAGACGAGGTGGAAGAAAATAACCTCTCACCAGAAGATAAAGTTGAGTTAATCAGACAGTTAACTGAAATAGCAATTTTGTGGAAAGAAAAATACCCACCTGGAGATGAGCAGTGGGAGCAAATTGTTAATTCCTTAGGTTTACTACACTGGTATATCTCTGCATGTGATGGTATGCAGATGTGGAGAAAAGATTCTGCTCAAGCTAAAAAACATTTTGCTACATTTTTTCCTGGCGAAAAACTAATCCTTGAACAAGGAAAAGAAGCAGAGAAAAAAATAAAAGAAGAGGGGCTCGATACATACCCTAAACCTAAGTAATTTTAGAGGTCTTAGAGACGCCGTAACAGCAACTTCTATAGGTCTAATACGAGACTAAATTTCAAGATTACTTGGTGAAGGTTGTTTAAAATAAGTTCCTGACATAGTACAACAGCGCCATACTCGAGGGACCCCATTAGTACGGTTAGAACCTCTTTCTCAAGTGTTATACTTATTTTTGGCAGCGTTCAAAAACGGGCGCGTTTTTTTAGAAGAAGGTTGGTGGTTTAATTCCTGGTTTTTTAGACATTTGGAGGGATGTTTTTCCGTTAAGATAGGTAAATTTTCCTCTGCAGTCAGTGAATTT